>Ga0335078_10000699_pt1 | contig 51702 bp, 36 predicted proteins | sample Lox_Sample_32_FD_206711 | JGI IMG/M metagenome (GOLD analysis project Ga0335078, IMG submission 206711) | Soil microbial communities from Loxahatchee National Wildlife Refuge, Florida, United States - Lox_Sample_3.2 | ecosystem: Environmental > Terrestrial > Soil > Wetlands | place: USA... | reverse complement strand
CAGGGTTCGTCCGCTACCGGACTGTTCAATGATGGCTTCGCCGCCGCTGGCCGCAATCGAGGACAGGGTCACCGTGCCACCGCCTTGAAGGGTAACATTGGGACTATCGATGAGTAGATAGCTATAGTTTCCGCTGCCGCCATTCAACTGGAAGCCGCCGCGGTTGTTGATCGTTCCCAGGAAATAGGTGTCGGTGTTGAGGTCACTGGTATAGGTACCGTTGATGGTGATTGCACCCGCGGCGGTGCTGCCATCCAGATAGGCCGTCTGCCCCTGAGGAGTTCCAAAAAAGGCTCCGCCGTTGTTGTTCAGCGTCCCGCCCTGGATGTCTGTGTTGCCGTACAAGTACACCGAGGCGCCAGAGCCGTTGGCCGCGATCATACCTCCGGCGTTGTTTACGGTGTCACCGTACAGGTTCAGGACGCCGTTGTTGGTCGCTTCCATCAAGCCGGTATTGGTCACCGGCGCGCTCTGAATGGTCAGGCTGGCAATTTGCGGGCTGCCCGTGGAGTTAGCATTGATGACGCCATTGACGTCATTCAATAACGTCAATCCGTTGTTCCCAATAACGCCGGCCCCCTGAATGAGGTTATCCACATTTTCCAGGGTTCGTCCGCCACCGGACTGTTCAATGATGGCTTCGCCGCCGCTGGCCGCAATCGAGGACAGGGTCACCGTGCCACCGCCCTGCAGAGTTAGGTTATTGCTGTCGATGTACAGGTACGTGTATGTGCCGTTGCCTCCATTCAACTGGATATTGCCATGGTTGTTAATCGTTCCCAGCAAATAGGTGTCAGTGTTGAGGTCGCTTGTATAGGTGCCGTTGAGCGTGATCGCCCCTGCGGTGCTCCCGTCAAGAACGGCGACATAACCCGACGGCACTCCGAAGAAAAGCCCATTGTTGGTGATCGTTCCGCCCTGGATGGTTGCGCTTCCGAACAGTTGCACGTAGGAACCGGCATTGGCCGTGATGTTGGCGCCCGCATTGAGCACGTTAACGCCATACAGTTGCAGGTACCCGCCGTTGCTGGCCTCCATCAGGCCATGGTTAACGACGCCGTTGGTCATCGAGTCCAGTTCCAAACCCTGCCCAGCGGCATTGGCATTGATGATTCCTTGGGCGTCATTCACCAGCGACAACCCGTTATTACCGATAATTCCCGCCCCCTGAATCGTGTTGTTCACGTTTTCCAAGGTTTGCCCGCTACCCGACTGTTCGATATAGGCACTGCCCCCGCTAGCAGCAACTGTGGATAGGGTCACTGTGCCTTCTCCATCCAAGGTTAAGTTGCTGCCGACCAATAGGTATGTGTTGTTGCCGCTTCCCCCATTAATCTGGAGATTGCCCTGATTGTGGATCGTCCCGTAAAGATAGGTGTCAGTGTTGTAGTCACTCGTATAGGTGCCGTTGATGGTAATGGCACCTTGGGTCGTTCCATCCAGGAAGGCGACACCTCCAGTAGATGTTCCCAAAAAGGCACCGCCATTGTTGTTGAGCGTTCCTCCCTCGATCGTCGTGTTGCCGAAGAACTGCACGTAGGAGCCGGCATTCGCCGTGATGTTGCCTCCTGCATTATTCACTCCCACTCCGTTCAGTTCCAGGTAGCCGCCATTGCTGGCTTCCATCAATCCTTCGTTGACGACGCCCGCCAACGAGTAAAGCTCTAGCCCTCGACCAACGGAGTTGGCGTTGATCACTCCTTGGGCATCATTCACCAGAGACAGGCTATTGACTCCGATATAGCCCGCCCCCTGAATCGTGTTGTTCACGTTTTCCAGTGTTCGACCACTGCCCGCCTGTTCGATATAAGCGGCGCCACTGCTGCCAGTCGTGGACAGGGTCAGCGTGCCTCCCCCATCCAAGGTTAAGTTGCTGGCGACCAACAGGTATGTGTTGTTGCCGCTTCCTCCATTAATCTGGAGATTGCCCTGATTGTGGATCGTCCCGTAAAGGTAGGTGTCGCTACCGAGGTCGTTCGTATAGGTGCCGTTGATGGTGATCGCACCCTGGGTCGTCCCATCCAGATAGGCAACGCCGTTTACAGGCGTTCCCAAAAATGCACCGCCATTGTTGTTAAGCGTTCCCCCTTCGATGTAAGCGCTGCCGAAGAACTGCACGTTGGAGCCGGCGTTGGCCGTGATGTTCCCACCCGCATTGTTCACTACAACTCCGCCGCCGATTTGCAGGTAGCCGCCGTTGCTGGCCTCCAGCAAGCCCGTATTGCTAAAGCCGTTCATGGAATTGAAGTACAAGGCTTGGCCTGCGGAATTGGCGTTAACGGTCCCCGAGTTGATCAGCGATAGGCCGTTATTGCCGACATATCCAGCTCCCTGGATGGTGCTTTCATTGGTCAGGGTATAGTTACCGCCAAGCTGTTCGAGGTAGGCTTCGCCGCCTCCGCTGGCAGTGGAAAGCGTGAGCGTCCCCGCCCCTGATAGTGTGGTATTGTTCGCGAAATACAGATAGGTATTGGCGCCGCCTCCGCCATTGACGTTGATCTGCCCGTCGTTCACGATCTGCGTGCCATACACAACAAGCTGCGTGCCCAGATTGAAGTTCAGGGTGTCGTAGCTCCCGAGCTGCAAATCGTTGATCGACGCATTCATGTCGAGGTTGACGACGGAAGGCGCACCGGCGGTGCCGTTATTGATACAGACACTGGTGCCCGAGCTGTTGGGAACGCCGTTATTCCAACTACCACTGTTGCTCCAATTGCCGGAGCCGTCGGTCCAACTCGACACCGCACCCGGGAACGAGCACTGAGCAAGCACTGGAATTGAAAGGAAACTGAAGATCACTAGGAGTGAGCAGAGAGTAAGGAAAAACCACGCGCACCTGGACATGACCTGCCTCTTTTTTCGTTCCTGGCGGAACGTCAAACGACATCAGGAGGGAATTCTGGAGACGGCAGACTCACGCACCTTGGCCGGAGGATTCCACACGTGAGCTTAACTCCAGACAGAGCTAGCAGCTGAGTACCCGCATTTCTTTCACCAGTCTTGCCGTGAATTTCGATTTGTGACGTCGAGTACTGATAAGCCTCTGTGGCAAAAAGATGTCGCAAGAAAAAAGAAGGTCCACTTGGTTGGGTTCCCTACTTGGGAAAGAATCATTTTTCCGAAGTGCTCGGTAACGCGCTGCACACTGCCACCATGCCGACGACCGATGCCCTGACGAAAAATCGAACGCGGTCAGGACGCATGGGATATCTCGCCGCGCCTTAGGCGTCGTACTGCAGCAGCGCCGGCGTTTCCGCCGCCACGCTCGTTGACGCCTCGCAATAGCGCCGCCTAGCATGTTATGCACACAAGGAGGGAATGTGATCGGCCAGGTACTGGGGCACTGTCGAATCGCTGCGAAAATCGGCGAGGGAGGGATGGGCACGGTCTATCGTGCGCACGATGAGGTGCTCCACCGTGACGTTGCGGTGAAGGTCGTGAATCAGAGCCAGAATTTCGATCCAGCGGCAGGTAAGGATTTGCTGCAGGAGGCTCGGGCTTCGTCGGCCCTCTCTCACCCCAACATCTGCACCATCCATGAAGTAGGGGAGAGCAACGGCGAACTCTACATCGTAATGGAACTGATCGAGGGCCAGACCCTCCACACCCTGAGCGCAGAAACAGGACTGCCCGCGGATGCTGTGTTGCGCTACGGCCTTCAGATCGCCAGCGCGCTGGGACGTGCGCATGACCGGGGCATCGTCCACCGCGACCTGAAAAGCGCCAACATTCTCGTCACCCCCGAAGGACTTGTGAAGGTCCTGGATTTTGGTCTCGCGAAACATGTGGGAGCAGCGGTATTCGACGGATCTACCAAGTCGTTCGCAACGCCGGAAGAAACGCACGGTATCAGCGGTACGCTGCCCTATATGGCCCCGGAGATTTTTCGCGGTGAGCCAGGTGACTGCCGCGGCGACTTGTGGGCGCTTGGCGTCGTCCTGTATGAAGCGGCTTCGGGCCACTTGCCCTTCGAAGGCCGCACGGGCTTCGAGATCAGCTCTGCCATTTTGCGTGACTTGCCCAAACCACTGGGGCCACCGGCGCCGCCGGCCTTGTGGGCCGTGATCCAGCGCTGCCTGGTGAAGGAGCCGGCGCAGCGTTACCAGACCGCAGGTGAAGTGCAGGCGGCGCTGGCAGCCGTCCAATCGGGCGCGATCCTGGCTGCCAGCCAGAGCGCAGAGCGCGTGGTCCCCAGGACGACGTTCTTGCACAACGTGCGGCATGTGCCCATAAAAAAGGGGGACTTCGTTCTGTTTGTGGGAACGACCAAGGGTGCGTTCATCCTGAGGTCCAACGTTCAGCGCAGCCGCTGGGAGATAGGCGGCCCGTATCTTCATGGCGAATCTGTCTATGCGCTGGCCTATGATGACCGCGCCGGCCGCCACCGGATTTGGGCTTCGACGCGCAGTTACTGGGGCACGATGCTGCGCTCCAGCGACGACTTTGGAAAGAGCTGGGTGACTCCCCAGGAGGCGACCATTCGCTTTCCCCCCGAGACCGGTCTCTCGCTGAATAACATTTGGCAAATCACGCTCGGGCCGAAAGACGAACCTGACCTGCTCTATTGCGGAGTGGAACCGGCGGCGCTGTTCGAGTCGCGCGACGACGGTGAAACCTGGTCGCTGGTGCGCGGCCTCTTTGACCATCCGCATCGTCCGCGCTGGATGCCGGGCAACGGGGGCCTCGCCTTGCATACCATCCTGCTCGATCCCGAGCACAAACAACGAATGTACGTGGCGATTTCTGCGGGTGGAGTTTATCGCACCGACGATGGCGGCATGACCTGGATGGCATGCAACCGCGGTATTCGCTCGGTCAATACGCCCAACAAATATCCCGAGTTCGGCCAGTGCATACATAAAATCGCCCTGCACCCGGAGCGTCCCGAGCGACTCTTTCTGCAGAGCCATTGGGGCCTGTATCGCTCCGACGATCACGCGGAAACATGGACGGACATCGCGAACGGGGTCCCTTCGGATTTCGGTTTTCCGGTCGTGATGCACCCCGGAAATCCGGATTGTGCCTTTATCGTGCCGGTGGACTCAGACCAGTTTCGATGCACCTGCGATGGACGTTTACGTGTGTATCGCACCCGTAACGCCGGCGGGTCCTGGGAGCCGCTCATGCGCGGATTGCCGCAAAAGGACGCCTACGAAACCGTGCTGCGCGAAGGGCTGGTTACGGATGCTTTGTCACCGCTGGGAATGTATCTTGGCACCCGAAGCGGACAATTGTTTGTGTCGCGCGATGAAGGAAAGACGTGGCACAAAATCCTGGAAGGGCTTCCGCCGGTGCTCTGCATCCGCAACACATGGCTCCAGGACGCTTCGCCCGTCCCGGAGCGGGCGGCGTCGAAACCTAAGCCGGCGAAGTCATCGAGCCGCAGCCGGGCCGCCGGCTCAACGAAGAGTCGCAGTAAGAAGCGGTGACCATGCGAGTGATCTTTCATCTTCCGGGAGCGTTGCGCGAATTCGCCGGCGGCCAAAGCAGCGTCGAGATTGAGGTGTCGGGGGCGACCCTGGCGGATGCTTTATCGGCGCTGTGGAAACTCTACCCCGGCATTCGCGACCGGATGGCAACCGAACAGGGACAGGTGAGGGAACACATCAATGTCTTCATCGGCGACGAAAATGTCCGCTACACAGGTGGCATGACGACTCCGGTGCCCGCTGGTTCGGAGATCACTATCCTGCCTGCGGTGAGTGGTGGTGCGGTATGAAGGAGAAAACAGAAATGAGGTCAGAATCGGACGAGCCTGCCGTGCCCTCCGGCTTTGGCCGTATGACGCGGAGCCAACTCCGCCTGACAGTGGCCAAAATCGATGGCCGTCCTCTGATTCTAGACTTGCATTCCGTTGCCGCGGCAGCGGAATGCCAAACCTATCTCTAGTGATCCACCGAACGCGACCCTAAAGGCTCGCTCTACGCGGATACAGCAATTCTGAAACTGCGCTAATGTATCGAATTTGTCATCGCGCCGGCGCTGCCTTCGTGGTCACGATAGCTCGGCCTCTCATCGAAAAACGCGTCGGTTAGCGACATTACCTTCATCGCCTGTCGTACCTGGTCAAGGCTAGCAGAAGCGGTCAATCGGATAACCCTTGCTTCTCCCGGCAGCACGTCGAAGTAGTTGTCCGACAGTTTGGTGTTGAGGTCGCCGAAAGAGACGTATACATTTCTCATCAGAACCGGCGAGCGCAGCGTGATCGTGTAGTCCGGCCCGGTGCCGGTGATCTCAGCGTCGATGGCAGCTTTCAGCGGCAGTTGCAGATTGCGCATGCGATCGAAGAAGACTTCATTGCGTGAGACCGTCTGCCCGCCCACATTCAAATCAAAAACCAGGAAGGTACGATCGGGACCGTAACCGGCCGGCAGTTCCTTTTCATTAAGGCTCAAGTAGACTGCGCTCGATTGCGCCGGGATTTGCACGTCCTGAGTTTTGTCGAGCAGGACCTTCCCATCGAAGCTTAGCAATCGCATTCGCACCTGGCCTGCGGTGGGCTCGAGCTTATCGGAAACGAGGTACACGTCCACCACGCCGTCATGCGCGAAGGGCGAGATGAGCAGGTCGGCATAGAAACGCCGCGCGTAATACTGCAGCGCCTTCCATCGGCCGGAGTAGTCGATGCTCGACCAGGACGCGACCGGCCAGCAATCATTCAACTGCCAGAAGAGTGCGCCCATGGTGCGCGGACGATTGCGCCGCAGATGCTCCGCGCCAACTTTGATGGCCTCCGCCTGAAGCACCTCGCTAACATAGACAAACGACGCGAAGTCCCTCGGCTCGGGATATTCCCGCAGCATGTAAGTCAAAATGCGCTCATTTCCGCCGTGGTTCTTCTGGTGAGACAACATCACGGGAGAATCAATCGCCAATTCGTCGGGTCCGGCGAAGCCGCGGATGGTTTCGAGGGCAGGAAATGACTGGAAGCCGAACTCCGACATGAAGCGCGGGTCCTGCAGGTTGTAGTTGTCGATCGGCTCCAACGCATGCCACACCCCCCAGTAGTGCATATCGCCATTGTCCTGGCTGTTGGGAGGCGCCTCGAAATCCGCGCTGGGCGAACTCGGCCAGTAGGGCGCGGGAGCGGCGTATTGCTCGACCACATGCTTGATGATGTCGTGGAAGAGAACGACGTAGTCCTGCCAGACGCGCTCGCGCTGCGGCGGAGTGATGGACTCCTTGAAGGCGAGACGATCGGCCCACACTTGCCATCCCGCTTCGATTTCGTTGTTGCCGCACCAGATCACGATGCTGGGATGGTCGCGCAGGCGCTTCACCTGCTGTGTGGCTTCTTCGCGGACATTCTCCTGAAATGCGAGATCGCCCGGGACCATGTCGCCGCCGAACATGAACTCCTGCCAGACCATCAGGCCGAGTTCGTCGCAGATGTTGTAGAAGTCGTCGCTCTCGTAAATGCCGCCGCCCCACTCCCGCACCATGTTCATGTTGGCGTCGCGCGCGGCCTGCAGGATTTCGCGATAATGCGCGGGCGTAACGCGGCTGGGAAAGCTGTCGAACGGGATCATGTTCGCTCCTTTGGCAAACACGGGAATCCCGTTCACGACGAAGGTGAAGCTCTTGCCCCACCGGTCGGGCTCGCGACGCAGTTCAACTGAACGCAGACCGGTTTCGAGAGCAGTATGGGCGACCGCAGCTTTATTCACCTTAATCGTTGCAACGAAGCGATAGCGGTCCTGCGCGCCATAGCCGGCTGGATACCAAAGCTTCGGCGAGGCAAGATGCAGCGGAAGGGAGACGCGATTCGTGCCGGCATCGAGTTGCACCGCCTGCGCCACCGCCGGCTTCAGGACACCGCCGGCGTCATCATGCTCGACTGTGATCGTGGCTGTCATCGCCCGGCTCGACTCGATCTCCAGCTCCGCATCAAGTTCCGCCACATCACGCGTGATTTTCAGTTGATGAATATGGAAATTCTCGATGCGCGCATCGTCCCAGCTCTCCAACCAAACCGGCTTCCAGATTCCGATGGTGATGAAACGCGGCCCCCAGTCCCAGCCATATTGATATGCCGCCTTGCGCGTATAGGGAGCGGTCGCGACATTCTCCTCGTTGCCTTCGTTGACCGTTGAAACCGAGGGCAGAATGTACGGCAGCGCCTTCACCTTCGGGATCATGGAGGCGATTGGCGAGTGGAATACAACCCGCAGGGTATTCGGCCCCGGCTTCAGCAGCGAGCGCACGCCGAGTCGCCAGCGGCGAAACATATTGTCGGCGGTCAGGACCGCCTGGTCGTTCAGGAAAACGTCGGCGAAAGTATCGAGTCCATCGAAGACGAGATCGACGTGTTCGTGCAGCAGTGTGCCGGTGTCAACCTCGAACGTCGTGCGGTATTCCCAATCCGCCAGACCGATCCATTGCAGGCGCGATTCGTTGTCGCCGTAGAAGGGGTCGGGGATGAGATGGGCGGCCAGCAGATCGGTCTGCACGACGCCGGGAACTTGCGCCGGGCGCCAGCCGCTGACTTCGGGATGCTCCGCGGCGTTGACGGCCCGGAACTCCCAGGCGGAGTTCAACGGGCGCGATTCGGGTTCCGCAGCGTGCAGGGACAGGACCATGGCCACAAGGAAAAAGGCCAATGCCAGCCCGACCGCGCGCATCCGGCGAGAGCGTGCGAACCGCAGATCCCTCGGCTCCGCTCGGGATGACAGATCAGTAATTCGGGACGACAGATCAATCACTCGCGATGACCGATGCATTTGGCGAAATCGATTCAAGCTTTGTGCGGGAATCACTGCCGGGCCGCGGCTACATCAGCCACAGCAGCTTTGGCCCGCGCAAATTTGTCCTTGTAGTTGGCGACTGCTTCCTTCGCGCCCTTCTGTTTGAATTCCTGGTTGAGCCGCTTGGCCAGCGCCTGGCTCTGCTGCTCGGTCACATGCTGCTGCAGTTGATCGATGCTGGCCGCGACCCTAGGCATCATCGCGTTCAGCCGCGGAATCTGTTCTGCGGCGAGCTGGGGATCGTAGCTTAGGCGATCACCGGTTTGCATTGCATCGACCAACTCATCGGGAGACCACCCCAGCGGGAACAACTGGTTGAGCGTGTTGTACGCCTCGCGCAGCCGCGTCATGGTTCCGGCAAAATCGTCGAGTTCGGCCCGGCGCGCCACCAGATCGCTGCGTCGCCGCACCTCGACCGTCACCTTCTCCGTTACTGGAAACTCGGGCAGAGTGATGACCGTCGCAAGCGTGTTGCCTTCAAATCGCCAGCCCGTCGAAGAAGCTTCCGTAGAGTAGGTCACAGTTTTTCCATTCACGGTTACCGAGTCCGGCGGCCAGTCACCCGGCAGCAGAAGCTGGTAGCTTCTGCTGGAAAGCATTCCGGGATACTCGCCTTGCGCAGGCGTAATGTTAACCGTTAACTCGCCGGCCGTGTCCTTAGCCGCGATCGTCGTCCATGCGGCTTGCCCTTGCTGATATTCGCGCGTGTCACCCAAATCCTGATAGAGCGTGTATTGCGAACTCTGACCCTCAGCCAGCGGAAACACCTTGATCAGCAGCGGATCGAGCGGCTTCTGGCTGGAATACAGCATCGGCGGCGCCATGGGAATGATCGCCCCGGCGCGTACATATACGGGCACCTGCCTGATCGAAAAGCGCCGCTTGACGGTTCCCGGCCCCTGGAAGTGCTTGCCGGTTTCGGCTTCAATCCACTCGCCCGGCGGAATCCACACCGATTGCTCCACCAATCCCGTGATCTTGTCGCCCGGCGCGACCACCGGATCGACCATCATCTCCTCACCGAACATGTATTCATTTTTGTTGGAGTACGCTTCCTGCGCTTCGGGCCATTCGTAATACAGCGGATGCAGAAACGCCACCCCCGTGTCATACGTGCGGCGCGCCTCGGTGTAGATGTACGGCAGCATGGCATAACGCTGGTGATAGAGATCGCGCATGAGGCCGGAGTACGGCTCGGAATAGGCCCAGATGCGGCGCTCGGCATCGGGATTTTTCGTGGTGTGGGTGCGCAGAATCGGGCTGAAGATGCCGAACTGGATCCATCGGGTGTACAGCTCGGGATCGACCACGCCCGGCATGTGTCCGCCGATGTCGTGGCTCCAGTACGCATATCCCACATTCGCGGCCGTCGCGGTGAACCACGGCTGGAAGGCAAGCGACTCCCATACCGAGATCGTGTCGCCGGAAAATCCGATTTCGTAGCGATGATTGCCCAACCCTCCCCAGCGATGAAACAGCAATGGCCGCTTGCCTTCGCGCGCCTGATCGGTGAAGTGAACATAATTCAGCCACCACGTCGGGCTCACGCCGGGAGTCTGCGTGTTCGGCTCCTGCTGCCAGTCGAGCCACCAGAAGTCCACGCCCTGCTTCTCCAGCGGATGGTGCAGGATATCCAGGTAATTGGTCGCAAACTTCTTGTTGGTGATGTCGAAGGGCACATACTTCTGCGATGCCGGATCGATGCCCATGGCGTGGGCCATCGCAGGATATGCATCCTCCCACGGTTGCACTCCAGAGGCCGGATGCAGGTTCAGTGTGACCTTCAAACCTTCCTTGTGCAGGTTCTGCAGGAACGGCTCGGGATAAGGAAATAGAAGGCGATTCCAACTGTAGCCAGTCCAACCCTTGGTGTGTCCCGACTGGTCTTTCTCCGGCGAAAACCACCCCTGACCGAAGGTCTTGTGCCACTCCATGTCGATGACCAGCACGTCGAGCGGCGTGTCGTTCTCGCGGAAGCCGCGCACCAGCTCATCCAGTTCCTGATCGGCGTACGCCCAATAGCGCGACCACCAGGCACCGAAGGCAAAGCGGGGCGGCAGCGGGATCGGCCCAGCCACTTTGATAAAGTCGGCCAGCGCCTGCTTGTAATCGTGTCCGTAGCCGAAAAAGTACCAATCCTGCCGCTCGCCCGATGGGCGCAGCATGACCCAAGGCCACGGGCTGTCCTCGCCTTGCAGGAAGCGGAAGTCAGTTGAGTCGAACAGCGGGCGGTCGGAGTCGTCGACCACGACCCAGCCATCGCGTGAGATCAGCCCTGGGCCGATGGGCTCTTTGGTCTTGCTGCCCAGGGCGCCGTCGAGCGTGCGCGTCGTCCCTTGCAGGTTGCCGGTGTCCGGCATGCCCGGATGCCACGTGACCGGCTGGCCATTCAGTGTTAACGTGACCGCAAGGTCGTCCGCCGTGAATTTGCCATCGGCGCCTTCCTGCGGCGCGTAGCGAAGCTCGAGCGCGGTGGTCTTAAGCGTCAGTGCGGAGCCACTCCTTGTAGTGGTGAACTCGGGGACGGGAAGCCGGCGGTTCAAGAAGACGAACGACGCGTGACCTTCGAACTTGCCGTCCGCAGCCCACTCCATGCGGATCAGTTGCGGAGTCAGTACGGTGAAGCGGGCGTGACCTTCGACGACTTCGGCCTTCGGATCAGCAACGGGATCGTAGAGATTCGGCGGATGTTGCGGGGCAGAGGCCGGTGTGTTGGCATCGGTCTGTGCTGCGAGCGGGCAGCAAAGCGAGGTCCAACACAGTAGAACAACGAACGCCTGCGTCAGGATCGACACGTGAAGGCAACGCAGGCGCGATTTCATCGAAAGCCGAGCTGGCACGCTCACATTAGACGCATTACACAACGAATTGGCTTGTTGCCGTTCAACGAAGTTGCTCACCCAGGCGCGCGCGATCGGCGACATCGTGCACCCGGCCCTGCTCGATATCGGCGAGCACACCCTGCAGCCATTTTCGGTCCAGCCGATGCTGAAGATCCAGGTGTTTGAGCAGGTGAAGCGCACCGGTTGCAGCAATGGGCACAACTTGCTTCCGGATGCCGGCGATTTTGCGAATGGTCTCGGTTTCCCGGGTGATCCTGTCTCGCAGCAGACCCGCCACCAAACTCAGGTTGCTGAATTGCAAAAACAGCATCGGAGCGTAGAGCGTTTCGGCAACCGGTCCCTCGGCCGCAAACTTTTCGTGCAACAGTTGCTGAAACCGTTCCTTGCCGCTCGCCGAAATTCCGTAAACCGTTCGCACGCCGCCGCGAGCTACGCGCTCCCGTCGGATCGGCTGGATGAACCGGTTCTTCTCCAGTTGCCGTATCGCGTAATACAAGGTACCCACATCGACGTCCGTGTAGCACTCGACCAGGGCGTTTTTCAGTCGGCGCTTGATCTCGTAGGGATGAAAGTTGCCCCTATGCAGGACGCCAAGAATTAGGAGTTCTGCTCTCATAGTTGGAGTATACTATTTTAATTAAACTAAACAGAGGTGAAGCACATGAAACGATCGATTCTTGCGCTCGTCGCCGGTTTTGCAGCATGGGGGGTGGTTGCCACGTTGCTCAACTTTGGGCTGCGGGCCGGGCTTCCTGGTTATGCTTTGGTCGAAAAGGCCATGACGTTTACGCTCGCGATGAAAATCGCTCGCCTCATTCTTGGCGCTCTAGCTTCGCTCGCGGCGGGCGCAACGGTTGGGATAATCGCACCCGCGAACAAGATTGTGCCGTGGGTGTTGGGCTTCGTTGTCCTTGCGATGTTCATCCCGGCACACATTCTCCTCTGGGCGAAGTTCCCAGTCTGGTATCACCTCGTTTTTCTATTGACTCTGGTACCGCTGGTAGCGCTGGGCGCAGCCCTTACCAGGAGCTCCCGTGAAAGCCGGGCCGAGGCGGTTACAAATATTGCTGCATAGCGCCCTCAATGCGGCTTGGCAGAGGCGGGATTTGTGGCTTGCAAGCTCGCATCATAGGCAGCTCGGGCGATGCGCGCGATCACTTGCTCGCGTGTGGCCTGGTCGGCAGTCGAATCCGTCACGAATACGGCGATGGCGATTCGCCGTCCATCCGGCAGGGGAATGAGACCGATATCGTTGGTCGCGTGCGCGACTCCGTTGTCTACCCCAGAGGTGCCTGACTTGTGAGCAACGCGGATCCCGGCCGGCAGGTCAGCGTCCAGACGATTTGTGCGCTCCGCCGGCGTCATCCATTCCAGGAGCAGGTCCGTGTGTTCCGCTGTCAACGGCGAATTGTCGCTGATTCTGCGAAGCAACTGGACAGCTCCCGCCGGCTCAAACCAGTTTCGATATTGAGCCGACTTGTCCCGGTGGAGAAGGGCTTCGCTGTCCTGAAGATAGAAGCCGCTAACCCCGAGCGCGGCGATGTACGTATCGACCGCCTGCGGGCCACCAATGAGGCGAAGCAAAATGTCGGCGGCCACGTTGTCGCTCAGCGCAACCGTCAATCGCAGGAGCTCGCGCAGGGGCACATCGACCCCGCCATCAGGATATTTCTCCTGCAGGGGACTGTAGGCGTGCGGCAAAATGCGGTCTTGCGGAAGAAAGCGCACCGGCTGGTCCAGCGAAAACCTGCCTTGCTCAACTTGGTGCAGAATCGCGATAGCGAGCGGCAGCTTGAAAACGGACTGCATCGGAGGGTGCGCGTTGGGGTTGAGATCGCAATTCAGGGTTGACCCAGGCAGCGAGCACGCCACGGCCACTTTGCCGTGGGCATCGCGCGCGATGGCGGCAATCTGTTGCCGGAGAGACTCCTGCGCTAACGCAGATGCGACGGAAAGAATAAGCAATAGCGCGACACGCATGTGAGCCAGTATAGGTACTCCCGGCAGACCGTCGAGGTCTGGCTTTACTCGTTGCGCAATGCCTGCATGGGTTCAATCGAAGCCGCGCGCCGCGCCGGAACCAGGCTGGCGATGAGTCCAACCACCGTCAGACTGAAGGCGAGCAACGCGATGGTCATCGCATCCCGCGCGCCGGCCAAGGGCAGGATGCCGGCCAGCAGGCGTCGCGACGCAACACTGCCAAGGACACCGACCGCCCCGCCCGCAACCATCAGCAGCGCCGCCCGGCTGAGCACCAGGCGCAGGATCTCGGGCCGCGATGCTCCCAGCGCCATGCGAACCCCGATGTCCCGCGTCTGCAGACTGACTTCCTGGCTGAGCACACCGTAGATTCCCGTCAGCGCCAGTACCAGTGCGATCACGGCAAAGATGCTGAACAGCCAGCCCTGCATACGATTGAAAACCAGCGCGTCGGCCAGTACATCGTCCATCGTCTCCGGCGTGCGGAACGGTACCGATGGCGCAACCTCATGCAGTGCCTCTCGAAGCTGGCCGGTGATCGTCTCTGGCGGCAGCGTCGTCCGCACGAAGAGAGACATCGTGCCGAGCACATCGGCGCTGTCCTTCACCTTTACCTGCGACATGGCATAGTCCGTCTCTGCCATCGGCGGCTGGTCGATCGCCTGCCGCCCGTTGCTCACCACACCGATGATGGTCTGGTTGCCCTCGTCCCGCATGATCTGCTGGCCGATGGGTTCTTCGCCGGGTATGAAAGTATCAACAAATTTCTGGTTGACAACCACGACGTCGTGGGAGCCGGGTTGGTCGATCGCCGGATCCAACAGCCGGCCTCGCAAAAGGCGTATACCCATCGCCTGATACCAGCCGGGAGAGACGGTACGGACTTCCGCCAGACGTTCGCGGTCGGGCGGGTCGGCGGGCTTGCCGACCATGTGAATGCCGCTGTTCCATCCCCAATTCAGCAGCGGCACCAGCCGGTTATAACCGGCCGCGGTGACACCCGGAATCGCGCGGACCTTTTCTTCCAACGGCCGATAAAGCGCGGCATCGAGGTCCTTGCCGGCATACTCGCCGGGCGAAACATTGATCTCCAGCGTGAGCAAGTGGTCCGTGGTGTAGCCGAAGTCGACGTGCTGCATGCGCCACAGTTCCATCAGCACCAGGCCGGTCGAGACCAGCAGCATCAGCGACAGCGCCACTTCCACCACCACGAACAGCGAGCGCAAGCGGTAGTCACCGCGCTCCGTCCCCACGGCAGCGCCTGATTTCAGCGATTGCGTGGCATCACCTGCGGACAGCTTTCTCGCAGGCAGAATTCCGACGAGAAGACTCGACACCAGGGCAATCGCCAGCGCGGCCAGGAACACGGGCACGTTCACATGAATATCGCCGCCGCGCTGGAACGATTGACTGAGAAACTGCGCCATCGCGCTCGTCAATCCCCACCCGATCAGCAATCCCACCACTGCCGCGATGAGGCCAAGCACGCAATTCTCCAGCAGGATTTGGCGGATGATACGCACCCGCCCAGCGCCCAAGGCGGTGCGAATGGCCATCTCGCGCTGGCGTCCCACGCCGCGCGCCAGCAGCATGACCGCGACGTCCACACAGGCGATGAGCAGCACGAAGATCACGCCCGCTGCCATCATCCACAACGCCTGCCGCTGCTCCTGCCCGGTAACGTGAGTGCTCAGGGGCATCAGACGGGCTGTCCGGCCCTTGTCGGTGTCGGGGTAGGCCCGGCCGATGTTCGCCAGAACATGCTCCATGTCCGCCTGCGCCTGTGCCGCCGTGACTCCCGGCTTGAGGCGGCCGATGACTTGCAGCCAATGATCGCCGCGTTCGGTGCGCAACTCTTTCGGCACGCGCAGAGGCGTGTACACGATGTTAGGAACGCCAATCGGGAAGCGGAATCCGGCGGGCATCACGCCCACAATGGTGTAAGGGAATCCGTCGATGTGTACCGATATCCCCACCACATTGGGATTCGCGCCGAAATTCTGCTGCCAGGTCTCATAGCTCAGCACGGCTACATTGTTGCGGCCTGCCTGCTCTTCACCGGGGACAAAGGTGCGTCCCAGCAGCGGCTTCGCCTCGAGCACATCAAAAAAGTGATCGCTGGTAGCGGTGTTGTGCAGATGCAGCACCTGCGAGCCGGTGTCGACGTTGACACCCTGATAGCTGCTGAAACCGGCCAGCGCTTCGAAGCTGCGGACCTGCTGACGCTCGTCCAGAAAGCTCGGCCACGATGACGGCTGTAGGTAATCCGCGGCGGCGTGCGTCTCGACGAAGACAATGCGGTCAGGATTGTGAAAGGGCAGAGCACGCAGGACGGTCGCGTAGATGACGCTAAACATCGCAGTCGCGGCGCCCACGCCCAGCGCCAGCGTGAGCACGGCGACCGTCGTGAATCCCGGCGACTTGCGCAACTGCCGCAAGGCGAAGCGAAAGTCTTGGCGGAACGAATACATGGAAGCTCCCCGCGAGAAAAGCTGGCATGATAGACGGAAACGAGGCAGGTTTGGTTCCGTCATGGCACCCGAGTGCGGGAGTCCGATCCACGCGCAGCGGATTTATCGATCGAGGATGACGGTCATTCAAAATCCTTGAGCCAGAACTCGAGCGGGCCGCGTTGCTCATCTTTCACGCGCTGGGCCTCCATCTTGCGCAGTTCGGCCCGGCGTATCTTCCCGGAGATCGTCTTGGGAAGTTCGTGGAACTCCAGTTTCCGCACACGCTGATAGGCAGCCAGTTTTTCCTTGGCGAAGAGCAGAATCTCGCGGGCAATTTCCTGCGACGGACGCGCGTCGGCCACGATGGTAACGAAGGCTTTGGGAACATTGGTGCGGATGGGATCGGAGCTGGGCACAATGGCGACTTCGGTCACCAGCGGATGCTCCATCAGAACGCTCTCCAACTCGAATGGACTGATGCGATAATCCGAGCACTTGAAGACATCATCCCCACGTCCCACAAAAAAGAAGTAGCCATCCTCGTCCACGGACGCCAGATCTCCCGTGTGGTACAAACCGTTTTGCATCACGGCCTTCGTCTTGTCGGGATCGTCCAGATAGCCCGTCATGAGGCCGGTGGGACGCGGATCAAGCCTTATCGCGACCTCGCCCTCCCTACACTGCCTGTCCTGCACATCGACCGTAACGATGTGGTATCCCGGAAGCGGGCGGCCCATGCTCCCGGGTTTCACGGCTTGCCCGGGAGAATTGCCGATTACCGCCGTGGTCTCGGTTTGGCCGTAGCCATCGCGGATGATCAGGCCCCATGCCTTCTCGACCTGCTCAATGACCTCGGGATTCAGGGGCTCGCCCGCGCTGGCGAGTTCGCGCAATGCCTGCGGTTTTGTTCCCAGGTCCTCCAGAATGATCATGCGCCAGACTGTGGGCGGCGCGCACAGGGTGGTGACTCCAACTTCTTCCAGGACCCGCAGAGTATTGGCGGCGCGAAAGCGAGGGGCGTCGTACACGAAGCTCGTCGCGCCCGCATTCCAGGGAGCGAAGAAGCAACTCCAGGCATGCTTGGCCCATCCCGGCGAGCTGATGTTCTGATGGATATCGTTTTCCTGAATGCCAACCCAGTACATGGTCGAAAGGTGACCCACCGGATAGCTCTGATGAGTGTGGAGCACAAGTTTGGCTTTGGCCGTGGTCCCCGACGTGAAATAGAGCAGGAAGGGATCGTTTGCACGAGTTGGAACGGCTTGATATTTGCAACCTGCTTCCAAAGCCGTTTCGTAAGGTATCCATCCGGGCGCCTCACCACCAACCAGAATTCCCTTGACCTGGGCATCACGGGGAATTCGCTCCATTGCGCTTTCATCCGTGACTACAATCCGCGCGCCGCTGCGAGCAAGACGGTCCCGGATGTCGCTTTCCGTAGCCAGGGTGGTTGTCGGCACCACAACCGCGCCGATCTTGATGGCTGCCAGCATTAGTTCCCATATAGCGGCCACGTTCGGCAGGCACAGAACAATTCGATCGCCCGGCGCGACCCCGTGAACCTGCAGAAAATGCGCTACCCGGTCGGAGCGCTCGGCCATCTCCTGATAACTGAGCTTGACTTCGTCTTTGCCTTCGCGCCGCAGCCACAATGCCGTCTTGTGATTGCCCTGCGCGTAGACATCGAACCAGTCGCGCGCCCAATTGAAGTCCGAGAGATCGGGCCAGCGAAATTCCCTGTACGCTCCCTCATAATCCGTCCGATGTTTGAGCAGAAGGTTGCGAGCGGCAATGAACTTCTCGGTAGCTGACATGTTCGTCCTGATTGGGCGCAGGAAGTTATCCCAAATTTCCAGCTATTTTAGGGATGCCGAATTATGTGCTGCTTCGCGGCTCTAAAGCAAACAGATATTCACCCGTCCGCGTGGGGGTGTCGGGGAATCCGGGAGCAGCTTCCGATTGCGGGCTTAAACTGTTCCGTGCAACAAAATAGTAATTCCCAAGCGGTTCTAACCCGATTTGTGGTGAGCAATCGGGCTTTAGAGACGGCGTCGCGACCGGAAATCAGTTTGCTTGGTGGACTTAACAGTGCGAATTGCGAAAGAAACAGCCGCGCAGCGGCGAGATGGGGTACGAGTGGAAAGGTTGGAGCCGCGGTAGCGGCGACACCACGCGAGACACATTATGGGCTTGGAGCGGCACGCCTGAAGCCGTGCCCTTTCAAAACCTCAGGATGTCAACCGAGCCAGAAGCGTTCTAGAAGATCCGGCGCGCACCCGCATGGGTCTTGGCTTCCAAGAGTTCTTCACGGGTCAACTCAACGAGCTTTCCTATCTCTTCCGTCGTGGCGTCGAAACCGGCCAAGGCTGCTCCCACGATCAGCGCCCCGTCTAAGGTAGCGACCTGGGTGTGCATCTCGCCACCCTCCGTGATCGTGCCGGCGACGACTTGTTGGCCCACATTGGACACCGCGATGGAAGTGAATTCCGGGAGTTCACTCTTCTTGAGCGCCTGCTGAAATGCGAGCCAGGCCTCACTCGGATTGTCATAGTCGTCTACGCTGAGGATGACCTTCTTCGAGCTGTCATTAGTGGCGTAGACCACCATCCTGCTAGCTTTGGGGTTGCCGATTGCCGCGGAGTTTGCGCCTGTGCCCAATTCCCGGATCACTGCGGGAAAGAACTGTTGTGTCGCCTTCAGCGTAACGATCATCTTCCGGGGTAGCACAGGAAGAGAAGGCTGAGACTTGGGCGGCGGACTGCTACCCGGAGTGACCGCCGTACCGCTGCTCGGCTCGGCGGTAGGCTCGTTTTGCGCTCGCACACTGAGGGAGAGAGCTCCGGCCAGCATTGCGATCAGGAATGTCAGTCGAGCTGGACGGCATAGGATGTTAAGGCCTCGGCACACGATGACTTCGCTCCCAGGACGTTGATGCCTATGGTACGCCAGCGGCGGTTTCCGGGCACCATCGAATTTGCGCAAGTCTACTCTAAGTACATATAAGGTAGGTAGTGTGCGCCATGAGTGATGTTGCCGGCCCCCGGTTGCTGCGAAATTTCGTGGATGGGTGCTTCGTCTCGGGAGACCGCGAGTTTGATGACGTCAATCCCGCCGACGGCACTGTCATCGCGCTCGTCGCGGAGGCGGGCCTGCAGCTCGTCGCTCAGGCCGTCGAGGCTGCACGTCGCGCTGTCCGAAGCGACTGGGGACGATCGGGAGTGCGGCAGCGGGCCGCGCTTATGTATAGGATCGCCGACGGCATTGAGGCACGCTTCGACGAGTTTGTTCGTGCCGAGTCGGCCGATACCGGAAAGCCCCTCGCCCTGGCTTCCCGGCTCGATGTTCCCCGCGCGGCCGCGAACTTCCGCGCCTTCGCCGACCTCATCAAGACGGCGCCGCTGGAAGCCTTCGACACCGAAACTCCGGACGGCAAGCAGGCGCTGAACTATGCGGTTCGCAAGCCGGTGGGTGTGGTCGCCATCATCACGCCGTGGAATCTGCCGCTGTTGCTGCTCACCTGGAAGCTGGCGCCTGCTCTGGCTTGCGGCAATGCGGCTGTCGTGAAGCCGTCGGAAGAGACTCCGGCTAGCGCCACGCTGCTCGCGGAGGTGCTGCATGACGCCGGTCTCCCGCGTGGCGTCTTCAATCTGGTGCACGGCTTCGGCGAGGGATCCACCGGTGAGTACCTCGTCAGCCATCCTGATATCAATGCCGTTACCTTCACCGGCGAATCCCGCACCGGCGCCGCCATCATGAAAGCCTGTGCGCCCGGACTGAAGTCCGTCTCCTTTGAGCTGGGCGGCAAGAATCCGGCCATCGTTTTCGCCGACTGCGACCGCGGGGAGACCATCGCGCAACTCGGCGACGGCATCTTTCTGAATACCGGCCAGGTCTGTCTCTGCGCGGAACGCGTGTACGTCGAGCGCCCGCTCTTCGACTGGTTCGTGTCGGCGATGAAGCAAAAAGCGGAGGGCCTTGAGATCGGCTGGCCGGCCGATAAAGACACACAGCTAGGCCCGCTCATCTCCACGGCGCATCGGGAGAAAGTGCTATCGTATTTTCGGATGGCAAAGGAACTGGGTGCGACCATCGTCACGGGTGGGGGAGTGCCGGAATTCAACGACGCGCGCGACAACGGGGCCTACGTTCAGCCGACCATCCTGACCGGATTGGCGGAGTCGTCCTGCTGCGTCACCGACGAGATTTTCGGCCCGGTGTGTCATGTGGCGCCGTTCGACGCGGAAGAAGAAGCCGTGACGATGGCGAACGACACGAAGTACGGATTGGCAGCATCAATCTGGACGAGAGATTTGCAGCGTGCGCATCGCGTGGCGCGGCAGATGAATGTGGGCATCACCTGGGTGAATTGCTGGTTCCTGCGCGACCTGCGCACACCCTTCGGAGGCGTGGGGCTCTCCGGAATCGGCCGCGAGGGCGGCGCGCACTCGCTCAACTTCTATTCGGAGCTGAACAACATCTGCGTGAAAATCAGTGGCTAGTCAGGGGATAGTGATCAGTGGCCAGGGTAAGCGTGTTCAAGATTTCTGACCACTGACCACTGGCCACTAGCCACTTCGATATGCCGATGAAAGCCACAATTGTCGAAGGCAAGGCCACGCCGCGCGGCCGCTTCCCGCATATCAAGCGTGCGGGCGACTTTCTGTTTGTCTCGGGAACCAGCTCGCGCCGGCCTGACAACACGATCGCCGGCGCCGACGTGGATGAACTCGGCACGACGCATCTGGACATTCGCGTGCAAACCCGCGCGGTCATCGAGAACGTGCGCGACATCCTGGCCAGCGCCGGCGCAGAGTTGCGCGACATCGCGGAGATTTCTACGTTTCTGGTCAACATGAACGACTTCGCCGGCTACAACGAAGTCTACGGCGAATTTTTTGGCTACGACGGCCCGGCGCGAACCACTGTGGCCGTGCATCAATTACCGCATCCGCATCTTCTAATCGAAATGAAAGCGGTCGCCTACAAGCCCGTGGCGCGGGAATAAGGAGAGCATGGCATCCATCACCTCATTGCAAGCCTTTAATCTGCAGAAGTGGATTGACGAAAATCGCGACAAGCTGAAACCGCCCGTCGGCAACGCCCAGGTTTGGGAAGACGGGGAGTTCATGGTCACGGTGGTCGGTGGCCCGAACCAGCGCCGCGACTATCACGACGATCCCACCGAGGAATTTTTCTACCAGCTCAAGGGCGATATCGCGCTGCGCGTGATGGAAGAGCCGGGCAAGCCGCCGAAGGAAATCGCCATCCGAGAAGGCGACGTCTTCCTGCTGCCCAAACACATGCGCCACTCGCCGCAGCGCAAGGCCGACACGATTGGCCTTGTGATCGAGATGCCGCGCCCCGACGACGGCGTGGACGCCTTCGAGTGGTATTGCCCGAACTGCCATAACCTGGTCTATCGCGCCGAGGTCCGGCTGAAGAGCATCGTTCGCGATCTGCCGCCGCTCTTCGACAAGTTCTACAGCAGCGAGGAACTCCGACGTTGTAAGACCTGCGGCACGGTGCATCCGGGGAGGGCATAACCTATGGTCATTGATATCCACTCCCACTTTTTCCCCGAATCCTGGCCCGATTTCTCGGTGCGCTTCGGCACGCCGGACTGGCCCTGGCTGAAGCATCTTGGGAACGGCGAGGCCATGGTCATGGTGGGCAGTCGCGAGTTTCGCCGCATTCCACAGGTCTGCTGGGACCCGGTGCTGCGGCTGGAAGAGCTGGATCGCCAGGGGCTCGATGTTCAAGTGATCTCCGCGACCCCGGTATTGTTCTCCTATGGCCGGCCGGCGGAAGAGGCGCTGGAAGTGGCCCGCATCTTCAATGAAGCTGCGCTCGAGATGTGCAGCCGGGCGCATGGCCGGCTCATTCCGATTTGCCAGGTGCCGCTGCAGGACATCGATCTCGCCTGCGCCGAACTGACGCGCTCGATGAAGGCCGGACATCGCGGCGTCCAGATCGGCAATCACGTCGGCATGAAAAATCTCGACGATCCCGGAATCATCACTTTCCTGCATCACTGCGCCGACGAAGGCGCGGCCGTGCTGGTGCATCCCTGGGACATGATGGCGCCCGAGCGCATGCCCAACTACATGATGCCCTGGACGGTCGCGATGCCGGCCGAAACCCAACTCGCCGTCTCCGCGCTGATTCTGAGCGGCGCCTTCGACACCTTGCCGCGCTCGCTGCGCATCTGCTTCGCGCACGGCGGAGGGAGCTTTGCCTTTCTGCTGGGGCGCCTGCAGAACGCGTGGACTCATCAGCCGTTGTGCCGCGGCGCCTCACAGTTTCCGCCTATGCATTATGTTGACCGTTTTTCCGTTGACTCTGCCGTCTTTGACCAGCGGTCGTTGAAGCTGCTGATCGACGTGATGGGAGAAGACCGGATCATGCTCGGCTCTGATTATCCTTATCCGCTCGGCGAACAGCATATCGGGGAACTGATTTGCACCAGCGATTTGCCCGCCGATAGCAAGACGAAGCTGCTCAGCAGCAACGCGGAGCGCTGGCTCGGGGTGAGTACTACAACGTCAGACATGGATCACGAGAGCCGGGCGGGGCAGGCAAAACGTGATCCCACAATGCGGGACACGACTACGGCCGTTGCATGTCCGTCCGGCGACAACGGCTCGCACTCATTGGAACAACAGCGGATGAGTGGGGCACCCGTGGATATGCAAGCTCCGGACCGGAGGTTCGGGGGGCACGACCTTTCGCCCGAAATCCAGCTAACTTACGGCTCCTATCTGCATGTGCCTGAGCTGCTGCTCCTGCAACAGCCGTCTTCGCCTACGCATGACGAGCTGCTGTTCATCATCATTCACCAGACCTACGAGCTGTGGTTCAAGGAATTGCTGCACGATCTCGACGCCGTGGTCGAGAGCCTGGCCCGCGTGGCTTCGCGTCAGTGGCACGACCAGGTATACGAGGCCGCGCGCCTGCTGCGCCGCTGCACTGAGATCATGCGCGTGCTGGTCAACCAGTTCACCATCCTCGAAACCATGTTGCCGACGCACTTCATGGCGTTCCGCGGCAAACTGGAGCCGGCCAGCGGCTTCCAGTCCGAGCAGTTTCGCGAGATCGAATTCCTCTGCGGACTGAAAGACGAAAAATTCCTGCGTCAGCACGCACGCGAACCGGAAGCCTACGCGCGGCTGGAGCGGCGATTCCACGCGCCCTCGCTGCACGATGTCTTCTTCGACGCGCTGGCCGCTATCGGCAAACTGCCTGCAATCCCGCAGAACGCCAGTGAAGACGAGCGCTTCCAGCTTCGCGCCGAGGCCATCCGCAACATCTACGAAGACGAGCACAACTACCGCGACTGGATCGATACCTGCGAGCGCCTGACCGAATTTGACGAGCTGATGGTCGCCTGGCGGCTGCGCCACATCCAGGTCGTAGAGCGCATCATCGGCGCGCGCCACGGCACCGGAGGCAGCGAAGGCGCGGCCTACCTGCGCACCACGTTAGCGAAGCGGTTGTTTCCCGAACTGTGGGAAGCGCGCACCATGCTTCACCAGCCGGATGTGACGCCCGCCCGATGAGCGCCGCGGCCAGTAAGCTCACGCTGATCGGTTCCGGACTGACCGGGCCTTTGCTCGCGATTTCGCTTGTGCAGCGCGGGTTTCCGGTAGAACTTTACGAGCGCCGGCCCGACATGCGGCGCGTGCGAATCAGCGCCGGCCGCTCCATCAACCTCGCGCTCTCCACGCGCGGCATTCACGCGCTGCGCGAGGCCGGCGTCTTCGAGCAGATTCAGAAGATCATCATCCCCATGCGCGGGCGCATGATGCACGCCGTCAACGGCGAGCTCACATTCATGCCCTATGGCAAGGACGAAACCGAGGTCATCAACGCGGTCTCGCGTGCCGAGCTGAACATCGCCCTGATGAATGCCGCCGAGGCGCGCGGTGTGCCCATTCACTTCAACCAGCGTTGCACCGGGTTTCATGTGCGGAGCGGAGCCGTGTACTTGCGGAGCCAGGAGACGGGACCGAGGATGACTGTTGAGGCCGATGTCGTCATTGCTGCCGACGGCGCCGGCTCGGCCATTCGCGGCGAGCTGCTCAAGTTGCCGCGCTTCAACTTCTCGCAACAATATCTCGATTACGGCTACAAGGAGCTGACGATCCCGGCCGGGCCCGATGGCGCCCATGCCTTTGAAACGCACGCGCTGCACATCTGGCCGCGCGGAACGTTCATGCTGATCGCGTTGCCCAATATCGACGGCACCTTTGGCTGCATCCTGTTCCTGCCGTTTGAAGGTGACCTTAGCTTTGCTTCGCTCGACAGCGATGCCAAGGTGCAGGCGTTCTTCAAAGCGCAATTTCCCGACGCACTCGCCCTGATGCCCGGCCTCACGAAACACTTCTTCGCCAACCCAACCGGCGCGATGGTCACCATCAAATGTTCGCCGTGGCATGTGGATGGCAAAGCGCTGCTGCTGGGCGATGCCGCGCACGCCATCGTGCCGTTCTTTGGCCAGGGCATGAATTGCGCCTTCGAAGATTGCACCTACTTGCTCGAATTGCTCGACCGCCTTGGCCCCGACTGGCCAACCTTGTTCTCGGAATTCGAAAAGTCGCGCAAAGCCGATACCGACGCCATCGCCGACCTCGCCATCGAGAACTTCGTCGAGATGCGCGACCGCGTCGCCGACCCGCGCTTCCTCTTCCGCAAGAAGGTCGAGTTGGAGCTGGAGCGAAAATATCCGGGTACGTTCGTGCCCAAGTACGCGATGGTGACGTTTCATCGCACGCCGTACTCGGTCGCGGCGGCGCGCGGCGCTATCCAGGACCGCATGCTGGGCGAGCTTTGCGATTCGGTGCAGCGCGTGGAAGATATTGACTGGAACAAAGTGGAGTCGCTAGTGCATCGCGAGCTCACGCCGCTCGGAGGAGTGTAGATGGCAACGGCATACTTCGACACCTCCGCCACCTTCGCCGCCGAGATGGATGCCCGCGATCCGCTGGCAGGCTTTCGTGGGAAATTTCATATTCCGCTTGCGCCCGATGGCCGCGAATCAGTGTACCTGTGCGGCCATTCGCTCGGGCTCCAGCCCAAGCGCGTCCGCGAATACATCGAGCAGGAGCTGCATGACTGGGAAAAGCTGGCCGTGGAAGCGCATTTTCGCGGGCGCAATCCCTGGCTCCCGTACCATCGCCCGCTCAGCGAGAAGCTGACGGCCATTGTCGGCGCCCGGCCCATCGAAGTCGTCGCGATGAATTCGCTTACCGTCAACCTGCACCTGATGATGGTGTCGTTCTACCGCCCCACGCCGCAGCGGCACAAGATCGTGATCGAGACCGGTGCGTTTCCCTCGGATCAGTACGCCGTCAAGTCGCAGCTTCGGTTTCGCGGATGGGATCCCGCCACGTCGCTCATCGAGCTGAAGCCGCGCCCGTCCGAGGCAACGGTGCGCCAGGAGGACATCGAAGCGCTGCTCGAACGCGAGGGGCAGTCGATTGCATTGGTCATGCTGGGCGGCGTCAACTATGCCACCGGCCAGCTTTTTGACATGCCGGCGATCACGCGCGCCGGTCACGCTCAGGGGTGCATCGTGGCCTTCGATCTTGCTCACGCCGCCGGAAATGTTCCGGTCAAGCTGCACGATTGGGATGTCGATTTTGCGGTGTGGTGCAGCTACAAGTATCTAAACGGCGGCCCGGGATGCGTGGCCGGATGCTTCGTGCACGAGCGGCACGCCCACGAGTTCGAGCGGCCGCGCTTTGCCGGCTGGTGGGGACACGAAGAGCAGACGCGCTTCCGCATGGGCCCCGAGTTCCACCCCGCGCCCGGCGCGGAAGGCTGGCAACTAAGCAATCCGTCGATCCTGGCAATGGCGCCGTTGCGGGCCTCGCTCGACCTCTTCGCCGAAGCTGGAATGGAGCGGCTGCGCGAGAAGAGCATGGCCTTGACCGGCTACCTGGAATTTCTGCTCGACCAAAACGGGTCAGCGAAATTTTCGATCATCACGCCGCGCGATCCCCAGCGGCGCGGAGCGCAGCTATCCATCGGCGTGCGCGAGAACGGCCGCGCGGTTTGCGAGCGCCTGAACGCCGAAGGGATTCTCTGCGACTGGCGCGAACCCAACATCCTGCGCGTCGCGCCGGCACCGCTGTACAACACCTACAGCGACGTGCATCGCTGCGCAGAGCGGTTTCTGGCAGCGATCGGTTAGAGCTCAGTTTCCAATCTCATAAATCGCTCTTGGTTTGTATCAGGGCACGACTTTAGTCCTGCCGGAAGTCGCGCCCTCTTATTTCCTTGTCATCCCGACCGAGCCGCTTTAGCGGCGAGTGGAGGGACCTGCTGTCTTCACGAAGCATTAATTCCTACGCGCGAAAAGCAGGTCCCTCGACTATGTGGGGCTCCTCGCCTAGCCCGGTTAAAAAAAGGTCTTTCCCTCGCCGGACTTCCGTCGGACAATGTTCGGAATTCACTGCATGAGGGGCAGCATGCCGGAACAGCTCGAACGAAACTCGCGGGAATGGCTGCAAGAGTGGGAGCGCTTGACGCCTCTCTTGGAAGAATGGAAGCACTCCGACGATCCCTTGCTTTCCGAAGCGGTCATGGAATCGCTGAAGAAGTTGGGGCTCGTCGTGCCGGATACGCCGAGGACATGACCTCGTCAAGAATTCGAGCCTGGGGCACCAAACGTCACCTGCCGTCCGATGTGCTCAGAATTGCGCGCAGTTGGCGCGTCAAGGTATCTTCCGCGATCTTCCCTGCCACAAAGTCTTCCGCGACCTCGATCAGTGAACGCAGTGCCAAGAGACCTCCAACGCGCCGCTCGATGTCTGTGCGTAGCTTTTGATCGTGTCCTGGTCTGAACGCCCCAATAACGGTTGGCTTACCACAACCGCATTCGCAGGCCATATTATTCATCCTCCTTGGTCGCTTCTGCACTGCCTCCGCGGCGCTGGCGCTGGTGCCCCAGGTTCGCGTCCTTGTTTTGGACGCTAACCTGGGTTCGGGAAGTTCCTAGCGCACGAACCCAGGTTAGCCCAAAAGATGGGCAAACCTGGGGCACCAGGCTGGATTATTCATGACGATCCGCCGCTTTGAAGGGGCACGGCTTCAGCCGTGCCGTAGAGGCTCGGTTTTAGCTCCGGCTTTAGCCGCCGAGGGACTTCGCTTCTGCGACAAACGGTAGCTTACCTCAGGGGCTAAAGCCCGCGCTGATCCGTCCGTAACGGCACGGCTGAAGCCGTGCCCTTTCAAAGAACCTCGGTAGTTTATGAATAATCCACAAAGCGGTTGATTCGATAACGCCGTCTGGGAGCACGCATGCCTAGCCTGGTGCCCCAGGTTCGCCCTTCTTTTGGGCAACCTGGGGTCGGTGCGCTAGGACCTTCCCGAGCCCAGGTTAGCGTCCAAACGAAGGACGCGAACCCTTCGGCAAACTCAGGGCAGGCTCTGGGGCACCAGCGTCTCTCGCGGCGACCATGTTTTCCACCAGCATCAACAAATCCGCCGGGATTTTTCACAGCTTTGCACTGAGGTATCTCGCTTTACATTCTCCGGCGCCACGCTGATCCGTTAGCATAGCTTGATCCGTCTCTCTCTCCGGTTTCATCATGGCCAATCCCGGCGACTTCGCGTACACCGTCAAAGAACAGGCCGACATCGTGCGCGTGGTCGGCGAGTACGTGAAGCTGCGCAAGAGCGGCGCGCAGAATTTTCAGGGACTCTGCCCGTTTCACAACGAGAAGACGCCGTCGTTTTCCGTCCACGCGACGCGGCAGTTCTTTCACTGTTTTGGCTGTGGGGCTTCGGGCGACGTGTTTGCGTTCGTGCAGAAGCTGGAGAACATCACCTTCCCGGAGGCCGTGCGGCTGGTCGCGGAGAAGCTGAAGATCCCGTTGCCGAAGATGAGCTACGCCTCGCCCGAGGAGGCGCGCGTGGCCCGCATGCGCGGCGGGCTTATCGACATCCACGAGCGCGCCTGCGCGTTTTTCCAGGAGCAGCTTCGCCGGCCCGAGGCGGCTCACGCACGCGAATATCTGGCCTCTCGCGGCCTCACTCCCGAGCAGATTGCCGAGTTTCGCATCGGCTTCGCGCCCGATCACGGCTTCCTCCTGCGCGACGCCCTGCGCCGGCAATTCGAAGACGAAGAACTGTTGCGCGAGTCCGGGCTGTTTAGCTGGAAAGAAAAAAATCAGCCGCCAGCCATCGGCTCTCAGCCGTCAGAAGAAGCTGTGAACGCTTCACTGACAACCGACAACCGACAACTGACAACTGCTTCAGGCCACTGGCCACTGGCCACTGCCTACTCGCGCTTCCGCAATCGCGTGATGTTCCCCATCTGCAATGAACAAGGCAAGGTGATCGCGTTTACCGGGCGCACGCTGTCGACCGACGAAAAGGCCGGGCCAAAGTATCTGAACTCGCCCGAGACGCCGATCTATTCGAAGTCCCGCATCCTGTTCAATCTCGACAAAGCCAAAGAACCGACCCGCAAGCTCGACTACGCCATCCTGGTCGAAGGCCAGATGGACTGCATCTCCGTCTACAACGCCGGATTCCGCAACGTCATCGCCAGCTCCGGCACCGCATTTACTGAGCCGCAGGTGCGTCTGCTGGCGCGTTTCAGCAAGAACATCGTGGTGAACTTCGATCCCGACACCGCCGGTGCGGCCGCCGCCGAGCGCTCGCTGGCCCTGCTGGTCAGCGAAGACTTCCAGGTCAAGATTCTGACGCTGGAGAGCGGCTTCGATCCCGATCTCTACATCCGGCGCAAGGGAGCTGACGCTTATCAGGAAGCGCTGCGGCATTCGCAGAAATACTTCGACTACCTGATCGAACGCGCGCGTGCGCAATTCGCGACTCGAACTGCGGAGGGCAAGGTCAAAGCTCTCAATTATCTGCTGCCGCACATTCAGCGCGTGCCCAGCCGCATCGTGCGCGACGAATGGGCGAACGAGATTTCGCATCGCCTGGGGATCGAGTCGGCGGTACTGCGCCAGGAGTTGCGCCACGCGGCCGCGTCGCGCTCGGCGTCACAGATCAAGCCGGCAAGTGGCGGCGGCCTGACGGATGCTGAGCGAGTGTTGATCCGCGCGCTGGCTACCGAAGGCTCGGCGTCTCCGCCGGTCAGCAGCCGCGAAGGTCCGGGGGGCCCGGCGCGCGCCGGTTTTGCGCGCGTTGGGGTGGAAGGTCTGGACACCGAATTCGAACCCGCGCGTCAGACGCATTTCGCGCTGACCCGCGAGCGGCTGCACGAAGGCTCCGCCGCCGCCGGCCTGATCGACGCGCTGTTGCTTGGCCACGAGCAGGGGCTCGATCCCATGTCGCTGCCACTCGAGGAGGCGGACCGCAGCCTGCTGGCAGCGGTGCTTATCGACGAGCATGAGGAAGTCACGCCCGAGTTGCTGGAAAGCGCGTTGCGCTCGCTGCGCAAAAGGCGGCAGGGCAGGGAGCTCGAACAGTTGCAGCACCGGGTCAAGGAGCTGGAATCCAGGGAGGACGTGATGTCCCGCGCGCAGCTTGCGCAGGAGAAGCTTCGCCTCAGACGGGCAATGCATGCCTACCAGGAAGGCGCCGGGAACTGAGGCTTTGGCGGGTGTCGCCTGGCTCGCGGCAGGATCGCTTTCCGGCTTAGTGCTCACCTCGGGTTACCGAGTTCGTCAATAGCCGTGTAAGTAGTTGACGGATAAGGTCTGAAGCTATTCTTGAGCTTCGGACATCTAAAGATATAGAGATTGCGAGCTGAATCGTGCCGGGGGCCGCAGTGCCGATTCCGGAAAATCGCTCCGCAAATCTAAGAAAAAAGCTAGGAAGGCGGGCTGGCCTGTGCTAACATTTAAAGGTTTCCGCATACATCGGTACGGCAGTACCGCTCCCGCCTTAGTGTAGACACAAGACGAGCGCCTGGAAAAACGGGCGCGTGATGAAGGAATTTCCGCCTTGGCTTTAGACGACAAGTTTGACGATATCAAGAAATTGATCGATGTGGGAAAGGAAAAGGGTTACCTCACCTATAACGAGGTGAACGACCTGATCCCGCACGACATGCATTCCCCCGATGACCTCGAGGACCTGCTGACCACCATCGGCACGCAGGGCATTGATGTCCTCGAAGGCCCCAAGATGGGGGGCGACAAGAAGTTTGACGAACTGGAAGCCGGCGAGGACATGGAACTCGATCTCTCGCCGGGCACGCTGGAAAAAACCAACGATCCCGTCAGAATGTATCTCCGCGAGATGGGCACCGTCCCGCTGCTCACGCGCGAAGGCGAAGTGGAAATCGCCAAGCGCATCGAGCGCGGCCAGCTTCGCGTGCTGAAGGCGCTGTCGCGTTCGCCGATCGTGATTCGCGAGATCATCTCCATCGGCGAAGACCTGAAGCGAGGCGTGCGTTCCATCAAGGAAGTGGTCACCTTCGACGAGGAAGAGATCACCGAAGAGGTGGTCACCAATCGCCTGCTCGACATCACCGGCAAAATCGATGAGCTGGCGAAGCACTACAAGAAGTCGATCCAGTTGGCCGAGAAGCTGGCCGGGATCGTGCCGAAGAAGCGTCCGCGCGACCACCGCAAATGCCGGATGCAGCTGGCCCGCGAGCTGATCACGACCTCGCGCGCGATGCGCGGCCTGGGCTTCAACACTATCGAGCGCAAGCGCCTGATCGACCGCGTCAACAAGACCGTCGACAGCATGCGCGGCCTGGAAAAACAGGCCGGCAACTTCGATAAGCGCGCCGAGGCAACGCGCTCGGAAGACCAGAAGAAAGAGTACCGCAAACAGGCGCGGCAGATTCGCGTTGACCTGGAGCGGATGGAGCGCGATGCCGGCGCGAGCTTCACCGAGCTGAAGCGCACGCAACGCGAGATCGTACAGGGCGATGTTGACGCCGAGTACGCCAAGAGCGAGCTCATCGAAGCCAACCTGCGGCTGGTGGTTTCCATCGCCAAGAAGTACACCAATCGCGGGCTGCAATTCCTCGACCTCATTCAGGAGGGCAACATCGGCCTGATGAAGGCGGTGGACAAGTTCGAATATCGCCGCGGTTACAAGTTCTCGACCTATGCGACGTGGTGGATTCGCCAGGCGATCACCCGCGCTATCGCCGACCAGGCGCGCACTATCCGCATTCCGGTGCACATGATCGAGACCATCAACAAGCTGATCCGCACCTCGCGCCAACTGGTGCAGGAGCTCGGTCGCGAGCCGACGTCGGAAGAGATCGCCAAGCGCATGGACATTCCGGTGGCCAAGGTGCGCAAGGTGCTGAAGATCGCGCAGGAACCGATATCGCTGGAGACGCCCATCGGCGAAGAGGAAGATTCGCATTTGGGCGACTTCATCGAGGACCGCGCGGTCGTCTCGCCGGCGGAGGCGGTGATCAACGTCAACCTGAAGGAGCAGACGGCGCAGGTGCTGCGCACGCTGACTCCGCGGGAAGAGAAGGTGATCAAGATGCGCTTCGGACTGGAGGACGGCAGCGAGCACACCCTCGAGGAAGTCGGCCAGTCGTTCGCGGTGACCCGTGAGCGCATCCGCCAAATCGAGGCCAAGGCGCTGCGCAAACTGCGTCATCCCTCACGCTCGCGCAAGCTGCGCGCGTTCATGGACGGCGTGCATGATTAGGTAGAGCGGGCCTTCAGGCTGAGTTGAACCTGTGGCTTCAGCCCCGAAGTCGGGGCGCGACGAGCGCCCCGTTTCTCTACCGCGAAGCTGAGGTTTTCCGGGACTGAGAGCTGGCGGCTGATATCTGACGGCTGACGAAAACAACCACCCCCAGCAGCGAAACCTTCTCACCAATCACAACGTACCAAAATGGGTGATGCCGCCCACCGATCTTGCCCCTGCGCGCCGTTCCATTCGCCGATCTGAACGAGAATGGCTGCCCACCCTCGGCTGGGGCGTGATGGCGTTGCTGTCTCTCGTCATCGCCGGAGTTTCAGCCCGCTACTTTGTGCCCCTTCCGCCGGGTGTCGCCGAGATGCTGAAGGCGCGCCTGGCTGCGCACGATCCCTGGATCTATCTCCACATCGGCGGAGGCGTCATCGCGCTCGCCATCGGCCCATTCCAATTCTCGCGTCTGTTACGCCTGCGGTATCTCAGCCTGCATCGCTGGGTTGGGCGCGTTTATCTGATCGCGGTCGCGATCGGCGCGGTCGCGGGCTTCCGCATGGCGCTGGAGTCCTTCGGCGGGCTACCCACTCACGTCGGCTTCGGTATGCTGGCGGCGCTATGGCTGTTCACGGCCGCCATGGCGTACGCGCGAATCCTCCAGCGCCGCATCCAGAGCCATCGCGAGTGGATGATTCGCAACTTCGCGCTGACCTTTGCCGCCGTCATGCTGCGCATCTGGCTGCCGCTGATGGCAGGCACGCTGAAGATCGATTTCCTTCCCGCGTATCAGACCATCTCCTGGTTGTGCTGGGTACCAAACCTGCTGATCGCCGAGGTTCTGGCTAACCGTTCGAAGCGACTACCGATTTAGGGCGGCCGGCCAAGCCGTCAGACTGCATTTGAGTCTGCAACATACCGCGTCACACTAGGCCGGGTGCTCGGGTGCCCCATCCTTCCCGCTTCAGCGGGAGGATGGGCCCAGGGCTGTGACCGGCATCACGGAGAGAAATAACAACGCGTATCTAGACTCCAGTCATGCCTTGGGGACTGAAGCGCCATCAGGACACGGGTGACCTACACTTCATCACCTTCAGCTGCTACCAGAGACAGCCGTTCCTTTCGACGCCGCACGCCCGTCGCGTCTTCGAGCAGACTCTTGAAGACGTGCGCCGCTGGTATGGATTGTATGTGAAAGGCTACGTCGTCATGCCCGCGCATGTACACCTGCTCGTCAGCGAACCTGAACGCAGCAGCCTGCGGGTTTCCCTGCAGATGCTGAAGCAAATTGTGGCGCAAAAGCTGAAGCCCGGTTTATCGGCCTCATCGGGTGCCCCATCCTTCCCGCTTCAGCGGGAGGATGGGCCCAGAGTGGTACCCAAGCGATTCTGGCAGGTCAGGTACTACGACTTCAACGTCAGGACGCGCAAGAAGCAGATTGAGAAGCTACGGTATATCCACCGGAATCCGGTGCAGCGTGGATTAGTCGAGAAGCCGGAGGATTGGCCATGGAGCAGCTTCCTTCATTACGCAACCGGGGTCGAGGGTGTGGTAGAGATCGAGTCGGAGTGGACGGACCGCAAACGTGAGCGGATGGGGATGCCGCTGCGGCTGGAGCTCGTAGGCAAGCCGATTACGTTCGGCGACCGGTGTACAGACAGCTCCGGGCCCACCCTCCCGCTGAAGCGGGAAGGGCGGGGCACCCGAAGTTGAGTACAAGTTCCGGTATGACAGAAAGGGTGGGCCACCCGCCAGCTTCGGTGCGCCATTGCGGCCTAGAGCAACTCGTCGGCAATAATCAATACGATCAGCTTGCAGGCTGGAAAGGGCGCGCTGATGGGCATAGCCTGAAGTACGCAGGTCTCGGACCGCGCGAGGTCCTTCGGCGAGCTCAGGGCAGGCTCTGGGGCACCCAGAAAAAGGAGGCTTGGAATGACCTCAGCTTCTGGTAGGGCATTGGCATTCGTCCTAATGCTTATTGTTTGCGCCACATGTTTGCCTATGGCAGCACAACAGGCTCCCCAAGCCATTGCCAACGATGCGGTCAACGACCTGGCCGCGCGGCGCTTCAGCAAGGTGGAATCGCGCTTCGACGATCGCATGCAGTCGGCGATGCCGCAGGAAAAGCTCTCCGCGGTGTGGGATTCGGTACTGGACAAGACCGGGGCGTTCCAACACATTGTAGGCAGCCACGTGGTCGAGCAGCAAGGGTACCAAGTGGTTTTCGTTACCTGCGAATTCAAGTTTGCTTCGCTCGATATACGAATGGCCGTAAACTCCCGCGGACAAATCGCGGGACTCTACTTTGTGCCCGCAGGTTCGGCGCCGGCAGCACAGAGCTGGTCGGCGCCCGATTATGCCAAACCGAATAGCTTCCATGAGCTTGACGTCACTGTAGACAGTGGCGCATGGAAGCTGCCCGGTACGCTGACGCTGCCCAATGGCAAAGGTTCGTTTCCGGCGCTTGTGCTGGTGCATGGTTCCGGTCCCGAAGACCAGGACGAAAGCATCGGGCCGAACAAGCCGTTCAAGGACCTGGCGTGGGGATTGGCCAGCCAAGGCTTCGCCGTCTTGCGTTACGTGAAGCGCACCAAGCAGTATGGAGCGCAGTCGGTCAAGCCGGGCGCGGCGTTCACCGTGAACGACGAAACGGTGGACGACGCCAGGGCTGCGGTCGCGCTGCTGGCGGCGCGGGCTGATATTGATCACAACCAGATCTACGTTCTCGGCCATAGCGAGGGCGGAACGCTGGCGCCGAGGATCGCGAGCGGCGACAAGCAGGTTGCGGGCATCATTATTGCTGCGGGAGCCGTGCGGCCGCTCCAGGACTTGGTCCTCGCGCAATTAAAGTACATTGCCAGCCTGCCGGGCGCAGACAAAGAGCAGCTCAAGAAACAGATTGACGAGGCCGAACAGGCGAAGCGGGAAATTGAAGACCCTGGATTGAAGCCCGACAGCACCGTGAACTTGCTGGGATCGCATATTCCCGGCTCTTACTTTCTTGATCTGCGCAATTACCATCCGGCGGAGACGGCAGCGCAGCTCGGCATTCCCATTCTCGTGCTGCAAGGAGGGCGCGACTACCAGGTGACGAGCCAGGACTACGATCTGTGGAAGGCGGCGCTGGCGAAGGACCCACGCGCGACATTGAAATTCTATCCCGACCTGACGCATCTGTTCATGAAGACCAAGAGTTCGGGACCAGCCTCTCCGGCGGACTATTCCATTGCGGGCCATGTGTCGGAGACCGTGGTCGAGGAGATTGCGCAGTGGATAAAAGGGAATGGCACCGGCAAATGATCCCGGAGGCGTGAAGAGACCGTGTCGCAGCCGTACCGCCGCTCCTCCACCCCAGGGATCGCAGAAAGCGCACGCTTGCCGGGGACCACGGCCGCGGATGATGAGGACTTAGGTCCAACTTGGGTCGGTTGGCCTGCTCATGTCGGTTCTAACCAGCGAGCTGCTTGTACGTCCAACCAGCAGCTACCCAGATGGAGGCAAATATGCGGCGTTTCCTGCTTTCTAGCTGTCTCTCACTGTTGTTGCTATGCGTCGCTGCTGTGGCGCAGGAGACCGGCAGCCTGACGGTTACGGTGCAAACGGCGCCGGACTCGGCTAGCCCTGCCAGTCCGCTGGCAGGCGCGAAGGTCGTCGTGGTGCACTGGACCAACCCGGGCCTGCATCCCATGCTGGTTCAGGACCAGGTCGCGACCACGAATCAGATGGGGATGTGCGCGATCGATTTGCCGCCGGGCAAGTATGACGTTTTTATCTCGTCCAGCGAATTGGCACCGGCGGCGTTTCGGCGGGAGATCATCGCCGGCCGGACGACATCGCTGGCTGCGAGCCTGCGCTCCGCGCCGCAGCACTTTCGCCCCTTAGAGTCTGGCCACTGAACTTCCGGCCGATGGAATAGCGACGAGTCAGTCGTCCTGCTGCAGGAAGACGTGGTCGATCATTTGCCGCATGAAGTGTCCGCCATGGGCACCCGCGCTTGCCGCCAGGATTTGCAGAAACGCCGCGTAGACCTGTCCACGCGTGTGCGGCAAGTGCGCGACGAAGTGATAGTAACCGAGCGCCAGCGGCACACCCAGCCACACGATCAGCATCCATCGCCAGGGTCTGTCCTTCTTCCACACACCCATGAACATGCTGAAGGCCACCACGCACAAGGAAGTCAGCAGCGGATCGGCGACCATCTGATTGACCCATCCCGAGAAAAGGCCCAGACCGATCGCGACGATGTAGGGAACCGGTCCGGTGCGGGGAGTGGCAGCGGCCGTTGCTTCCCCCGCTTGGGGATGGAGGATGGCCTGCGGCGATGCGGAGTTCGGAGCCAAACCTCGAGTCTAGTGTATTTTCAGGCGCGCCGCAGGGATGATGAGGGAAAAAGCGCTTTCAAATGTCTGAGCCATTCATAAATCGCTTTGTATCAGGGCACGACTTCAGAGCCCGCTAAAAAACTACGCGTTTCGGGGGACATGAGTCAGGGCACGACTTCAAAGTCGTGCCGATCTCGTCTGTTTTTCTTGATTCCGAGCGGGCTTCAGCCCGCGACAACACTGCTTCCACCGCCGCTTAGGACTTTTCTTTTGCAGGCGTCAATAGCCCCTGCGGTCGCGGACTTGCACGGGCTGAAGCCCTGATGCTTACTGTTGCGGCTTTCGGCACGACCAAGGTCGCGCCCTGAGACAAACCCCGGCCGATTTATGAGGGGTTCGAGTAAATGCGACCACAACTTATACATCGCACTACGACCTGTTCGCCTGCGAACACATCGCTCCATCAACTGTGCGGAATCGAACACCCGCATATTTACCGCGCTCCGCTCACATCCAGCTCTCGTGATTCGTCTAAACTGGACGTAATCGCTGGAACCATCCAGCCGTTCCTCACGTATTTTTCTAGGTCGCAGTAATGGCCTCTTCATTTTGATTTCTGAGAGTGAAATATGAAAAAGTTCCTGCTCGTTCTGGTCGCCGGTCTTGTTGCCTGTAGCACAGCGGTTGCGCAGCGCCTGCCCGGCGGCGCCGCTCCCGATCACTACGCGCTGACCGTCAACATCAACTTCCCAACCAACAGCTATGACGGCGATGAGACCATCGACCTCAAGCTCAGCAAGCCCAGCAATACCATCACGCTGAATGCGCTGGAGATCGATTTCCACGAAGTCACAGTCACAGCGGGCGGGCAAACGCAGACCGCGAAGGTATCCACCGACGAGAAGAATGAGATGGCGACCTTCACCGTTGCCAATCAGCTTCCCGCCGGGCCCGCGACCGTGCACATCAAGTACACCGGCCATCTCAACGACAAGCTGCGCGGCTTTTATCTGAGTACCTACAAGGGCCGCAAGTATGAAGTCTCGCAGATGGAGTCCACCGACGCGCGTGTCGCCTTCCCCTGCTTCGATGAGCCTGCCTATAAGGCGACGTTCGACATCGCCGCTATCGTCGACAAAGACGACACCGCCATTTCGAACGGTGAAATCGTCTCCGATACTCCTGGCCCCGGCGACAAGCACACCATCAAGTTCTCGCCGTCGCCGAAGATGTCGAGTTATCTGGTCGCGCTTACCGTCGGCGACTGGAAGTGCGTCTCCGACCACACCGACGAGGTGAAGGTCAGCGTCTGCACCGTGCCGGGCAAAGAAAACCTGGCGCAGTTCCCGCTGGCAGCGTCGAAGTACATCCTTCATTACTACGACAACTACTACGGCATTAAGTATCCTCTGCCCAAGCTGGACAACATTGCGGTGCCCGACTTCCAGGCCGGCGCCATGGAGAACTGGGGCGCGATTATTTACCGCGAAAGCGCTCTGCTGGTGGATGAAAAGACCGCATCGGTGGACATGAAGCAGGGCGTTGCCGACACCATCGCGCATGAGATGGCCCACCAGTGGTTCGGAGACCTGGTGACCATGGCCTGGTGGGACGATATCTGGCTCAATGAAGGTTTCGCCACGTGGATGACGCCGCACCCGCTGGCGCAATGGAAACCGGACTGGCTGGAAGGCCAGCAGGTTGCCAACAATACCCAGGACGCGCTCAGTGGAGATTCCTCGAAGAACACGCGCCCCATTCACCAGGCAGCCGAAACGCGCGCCGAGATCGAGCAGTTGTTCGACGGGATCGCCTACGGCAAGTCAGCCGCCGTGTTGCACATGCTGGAGGCGTATCTGGGGCCGGAGACCTTCCGCCAGGGCGTTAATCTCTACCTGAAAGAGCACGCCTACGGCAACGCAACCGCGGCTGATTTCTGGACGGCCATGGCGCGCGCTTCCAAGCAGCCCATCGACCAGATCATGCCGACCTTCGTGTTGCAGCCCGGCGCTCCCTTCGTGGAGGTCAGCTCAAAATGCGAGGGCGGAAACACGACGCTCGAACTTTCGCAGAAGCGCTACTTCAACACGCCGGAAGACTTCAACCAGCCGAACGACGAACTGTGGCACATTCCGCTCTGCGCCAAGGGCATCCGCGGCGCGTCCCCCGGACAACAGCAGTGCTTCGTGATGACCAAGCGCGAGCAGCAGTTCACCATGAAGGGCTGCTCGAACTTTGTCTTCCCCGACTCCAATGCGCTCGGCTATTACCGCTTCAACTATGACGCTCCCGGGCTGCAGCAGTTGGGCAGCGGCGTAGAGACGGCGCTCACGCCGGAAGAGCGCATTGCGCTGATGGGCAATGAGTGGGCGCTGATGCGCCTGGGCAAACACAGCGTCGGCGACTACCTTGCCCTAGGCGCGCAGTTGAAGAATACGCCCGGCTCCGTCCTGCTGGCCTCGTTCGGTAACCATCTGCAGGCCATCAATGACAACCTGCTGACCGACGCCGACCGTTCCGAGTTCCAGGCGTGGCTGCGCACGCAGTTCTCGCCGGTATTGCAGCAGCTCGGCTACCGCGGCCGGCCCAGCGATACGCCTGAGCAGAAGCAGAAGCGCGCGTATCTGTTTCAGGGGCTCGGAAACATTGCCAACGATCCCGAGGTCATCGAACAGGCGCGCAACATGGTCCAGGAGTACATGAAGGATCCCACCTCCATCGACGGAAACATGGTGCGGCCGGTGCTCGCGGTGGCAGCACATCATGGCGATGCGCAGCTCTACAGCGAGTACAAAACGCAGATGCAGAAGGCTGCTTCGCCGGAACAGTTCTACGGCTACTTCTATTCGCTACCGGAGTTTCCCCAGCCGGAGCTGACCAAGCAGACGCTGGATTCCACTCTCACGCCGGCCGTGCGCGGGCAGGATCTCTATGTCCTGTTTCCGATGCTGGCGAACCCAGTTAGCCAGGACGCAACCTGGGAGTTCATGCGGACGCACTTCGACCAGTTAATGGCGAAGACCGGCGGAGGCTTGGGCGGCGTGGGAATTTTCATTTACGGTGCCCAGACCTTCTGTAGTGCGGACAAAGCAAGCGAGGTCAAGCAGTTCTTCCAGCAACACCCATTCCCGGGTACCGAGCGCAACCAGCGGGAGTCCATTGAGACGATAAATGGCTGTGTGGAGCTGAAGGACCAGCAAAGGACCAACCTGGCCGCGTGGCTGAAGCAGCAGAGCGGCACCAGCAACGCCGCCAACGGCGCGGGTCGAACCACGACGGGAGCATCGGTCCGCTGACCTTGGCCCCATCTGCTCCCCATCTGCTATTGACGAAGAGCGCCGGAATCGGCGCTCTTTGTTCTTGCTAAGCATCTCCGCCCTTTAAACGCGACACATGCATGCCACCATGCAGCGTCTTACTCAATTATCCGGAAAAACAGTTCTCATCCACACGAGAAAAAGCCCAACTCGTTTTCGAACGCGGGCGGTGCAACTTCTATACATACAAACGGTTGCGGGCCTAGCGGCGTGATCGCGCAGCAGTTGGTATCGAAATTGCGGTTCTTCCAGGTAATTCACGCTGGCTTCCGCTCATGAGGGCTGCCCTGTGGGGGTGAGCGTCGCCGTTCCAGCCAGGTAATCGCGCCCAACTCAGTGGTTAAGGCTCCGCTTTAAGGCCCAGTTTAAGGCCCAAGTTTAAAGGCCCGGCAGGACCCTCAAAGGAGGCCTATTCGTGTCAACGCGTGTGCGCATCATCTTTACTCTTTGCTCCCTCCTGGTGCTCGGTTTCTATTCCGCTACAGCGTTTGGCCAATGCACGCTAGCCAGCCCAGACAGTTGGCAGCACACCGGCACGGGCACGTGGACTACTGCAGGCAACTGGAGCGGAGGTGTGCCTACTTCCAGCACCAACGCCTGCATTACCAACGGGACTTCGGGTAGCCCGACCGTTGTCAACCTCACCAGCTTTTCCGAAGTCAACAACTTGCAGCTTGGCGGCTTTAACACCCTCAACGTCAATTCCGGTGCAGGCCTCGGAGTAAACGGCACGCAGATCATCAATAACGGTCAGATTAATGTGACTTCCGGCGGCCTCGGTGCCGAAATCCAGCTTGAGTCCTCCGCGACGCTGTCAGGCACGGGAACCGTAACTTTAAGTACCCCGGGGACACATCTCGCTTCTTTCGGGCAGGGAACGGCAGGTCACACGCTGACCAACCAAAGCACGATCGACGGAGCGGGCGAGATCGGCGTCGGCGGTCTGGCACTGAATAACCAGGGCTTGGTCAACGCCAACACAAACGGTCAGACACTGTACCTCGCGGGAGCTACCACCAACACCGGCACGTTGGAGGCTACGAATGGTGGTATCCTGCAGATCAACGGTGTGACGGTCAACGACCTGAACGGCACTATGACAGCCGGCGCCGGCTCCACGATACAACTGGTAAGCAGCGCCCTTGTGCAGAACGGAACGTCTTTCAACAGCCTTGGCCTGCTGAGCATCGACAGCACCTCGACCTTTGTCCTTGGCACGGGCGCGCACTCGGGAACCGGATACATCCAGTTAGCCAATGGCATGCTGAACGAAATGATCGCCTCCAACAGCAGCTTCGGCGTCATCAACGTGAGCGGCTCAGCGCTGCTGAACGGCACGCTGAACATTCTGCTGCAGAACGGCTTCGATCCCACCATAGGCTCGACCTATAAGATCCTGTTGGCCAATGCGGGGCAGATCAATGGCACCTTCAGCAGTATCGAAAACGACACCTTCGACGGCGGCGCGGAGAAGTGGGGCGTCTATTACAACAGAGCCGACGGCTACGTCGAGTTGACCGCGATGCCGGAGCCGGACATGCTGTTGCTTCTCATCCCGGGCCTGTTGGGCACTGGTTTTGTACTTCGCCGCCAGCTATTTCGGTAGTGTGATTTCCCCAAGGAACACGGAGCTGATCGGCCCTCAAGGTCTGGTTCGTGTACTTTCTTGTCTATTTTGAGAACATGAAAGCAACTTAAGTGGGACAAATCACGAGCTGCGGAGCCGGGTCCCCGGCAACCGCCGTCTCTGCGGTTGCTGGGGTGAAGAGCGGCGACACCGCTCGCGACGCAGTTTCTTTAGCCCCTTAGGGCGATCAACAGGTTGTTCGGATTGCTCAAATTAGCAGCCCCACTCGGCTTCGCCGGACTGAAGCCCGGCTCTTCCACCGCCGCTTAGGATTTTTCTTTTGCAGGCCTCAATAAAGCCCGCTTGGAATCAAAAACGATATCGCAAAATCGGAGTTTTTCAACCGCCTGAAGGCGTGCCCCTTCAAAACCGATATAGCTACACTGAAACGGCTTCGTTTTCCCGCCACACGGGAGCGGCCCGTTATCGCTACGGCGCCTTCTGCAGAAAATCTACGAACATTTGCGCCGCTTGCCGGTGAGCCCCGGTGAGCTGTGACGGGATGATGGCCGGGACGTCTGCCGGGCAGGCCTTCACTCCGGCGCAGATGTTGGTCGCTTGTGGCAATTGAATTTCCAGGGCGGAACTGGCCTTCGCGTCCTCGGGTGCGTCCAGGATGATCAGGTCGATGCCTTCGCTCGTGCTGGTCTGCTTCTCCAGCATGTCCTTGTAATCGCCGGTGGTGCTGGAGATGACCACGGGCTGTCCCGAAGGCAGCCGGGGATTGCTGCCCTGGAACTCCAGAATCCTGCGGTCCAGTTCGCTGCCATAGACCGATCGCAGGTCACGCAACAGACGGACCACGATGGTAGCTGACTTGGGTTTGGGTTTGCAGCCTCCGAGCAGCGCAATCAGGAGCAGGCACGCTGCCACAGCAGACCTGGATTGTCGAAACATTGTCCCATCATAGCTGAAGGGCATTTTCGAGTTTCAAGTTTCGAGTTTCAAAACGCCAGTTTCGAATTTCAAGTGCGGAGAACTCAGTGGAAATCCTTCCCCGGTTTGTGGATCCCTTCCAACGGCGCGGAAGCAGAGTTTCAAGCCTCAGGTTTCGAGTAGTGGACGTAAGCTGCGAATCTTGTAGCTCGAAACCTGAAAACTCGAAACTCGAAACTGCCTTGAACGCCCTCGCCTAGTTACCGACAAGCAACCCGGGTTGCCAAAAACCGAAAATTAATTACTTTTTATCCGAAACAGCCTTTTCGGATTCGGCAACTTCCTAGATAATGCACGCAAGCACGCTCGCCGCACCGTCTTGTGGGGTACCTATGAGATTGGGCATGGCCATATGCCTGACGCTGGGGATGAGCTTCTCTCCGCTCGCCGCGCAGCAGACGCTGCTGGCGTCGGGTGCCTCCCGGCCTGCCTTTTCCATTGAGCTTCCGCGAGCTGAAACGTCCTCAGCGCCGGCGCTACCGACGGAGCCGCTTGCGCCCACCATGGCGGAAACGGTTGTCGGACTGGCGCCTGCGGCCACGCTGTATGATGCGGCGCTGCTGCCGCCCGCCGGCGCTGTCTGCACACAGGCGGTGATGCGGTCCGCAATCGTGCCGTTCAGCGATTACGCCTTCGATCGCGAACAGTTCACCCCCGCGGCGCTCAAGGCCGCCTTTAGCCACGACAACATGGTGGCCATGGCGCGGAATTTCGTTCCTGGCCAGCCGTTGCCCAATGCGCCCGAATACCGGCCCCTGACCCCGAAGCAGAAATTCGAGGCTTTCTTGAGCAACGCGCACTCGGCCGGAATGGCGGTCAGTATCATGTCCGATTCGCTGATCTCGCAGGCCACGGGAGCGTACCCGCGGGTGAACCCCGGCTGGGCGGGATTCGGTGAGCGCACCGCCATTTCCGCCATGGGCGATGAGAGTGCCGCCTTCATCGGCGGCTTTGTTTATCCCACGCTCTTCCATCAGGACCCAAGATACTTCCCGTCCCACGAGCATGGCATCTTCAATCGCATGGCCTATGCGGTAAGCCGCGCCGTCATTGGGCGCAGCGACAGCGGGGAAAGCGTCATTAACACCTCAGTCATTGCCAGTCACTTTACCGAGGCCGCCATCTCCAACGCCTACGTGCCTTATCGCAACGAGTCGGTCAGCGGCACCATCGAAAACGCGCTGACCGGAATAGCCGGAGTCGCCGAAGGTCACATCATCGACGAGTTCTGGCCGGACATCACCGAGTTCGTATGGCGGCGCACCCACAGCAATGTCATCCGCAAAGGTTTGGGACTGGGCGACCCCGACGGCCAGCAAAAGTAGCCCTCAGCCCTCAGCGTTCAGCATTCAGCACTCAGCATTAAGCCCTCGCACATGCGAGGGCTCCGCCCCGACTCATCCAGCTTGCCGCGAAGGCAGTGCCCTTCAGTGACTGAATGCTGAGTGCTAACTACTCCCATGACATTTGTCATTCCTGCGCGCTGACATTCCGCACTGTCCCGCAGGTTGAAACTCAATCACACTTGCCTACGTAATGATGGAAGCGGCGAAATCCGACTCGGGAAATCGCGTTGCGGCACCCATTGGCGGGCGCTCTCAATTAAACTTATTACAAAACCCGAGTGCTATTTCTTTACATGAGCCGGACGTGCAGACTGCTATGCGCGAACTGAAAGACGATCTCGCCTCGCTGCGCATCGACCGCGACGCACCCCGTCGCCGCCCGTGGCGGGTGCTCGTCATCCTTCTCGTGCTGGGAGCTGTGGGATATGCGGGCTGGTATTACTTGGGCAAGGCGCGCACCGTCTTCGGCGCGGTCGAGGTGGAAACTGTGCAGTCCCGGGTTGACAGCGGCGCCGGACCGAACGCGGGCACCCCCATTCTCACCGCCTCCGGCTATCTGGTGGCGCGACGGCAGTCGGTGGTGTCGTCGAAGATTCAGGGACGCATCTCCGAGCTGCGCGTGGAAGAAGGCAGCGTGGTGCGCGAGGGCGACGTGCTGGCCACGCTCGATAACAACGATGTGCTGGCGGCCATCGCCAAGGCCAAAGCCGATATCGAATGGGCCAAGGCCGATCTCGCCGAAGCCCAGCGCCAGGAGCGGCTGCAGGAAGATCTCTATCGCAGCAAAGTGGTTTCGCAGGACGCGCTCGACGCCGCCAAAGCCAAGGTCAACCTCGCCGCTGCCGCCATCGACCAGGACAAGGCCAACCTGCAGGTGCAGGAAGCCTATCTCGATTTCACTACCGTGCGCGCGCCGTTCGCCGGCGTGGTGGTGAAGAAGATGACCGAGGTCGGCGAGAGCGTTGCGCCCATTCCTCCGGGCGTGAACATCTCGACCTCGTCGGGTGCCATCGTGGCCATCGCCGACATGAACTCGCTGGAGGCGGAGGTCGATGTCAACGAGTCGAATGTGAGCGAGCTCCGGCCCAACCAGCCGGCCGACATCTCGGTGCAGGCCATTCCGGACCACACCTATAAAGGCGTGCTGCGGCAGATCATTCCCACCGCGGATCGCACCAAGGCGACGGTCACGGTGAAGGTCTCGATCCTGGACAAGGACAAATATCTGCGCCCGGAGATGAGCTGCAACGTCACGTTCCTGCAGCCGCAGAAGAAACAGAGCGCCAGCGCCGAGCCGCAGCGGATCGTGACGATCCCGAAGGACGCGGTGATCACGCGTGGCGGCCAGGCGACGGTGTTTGAGATTGAAAACAACAAGGCGAAGGCCATGCCAGTGGTGACCGGACCGGACCTGCACGGGCAGATCATCGTGAAGCAGGGACTGGCGGGCGGCGAGACCATCGTCAACAATCCGCCGCAGAAGCTGAAGGACGGCGACGCGATCCGGGTGAAGGCGAGTGGGTAGTGGTCAGTGGTTAGTGGCCAGTGGTCAGGGATTAGTGGTCAGTGGAGAGTGGGTAGTGATTCGTGATTAGTGGAGATAGAAGGGCCCGGAACGGGCGACATTTGTTTGAGCCGTGGACGTAAGAGGCTGTTACGAAACTCGGCTGCTCGTTGCATCGGTGGAACAAACCACTTGAAACAGAGCGCCGCAGGCGCGGAGGCGAAGCCGGAGTGCTGGGTGAAGTGGCGAAATTTCTTTGAGTCCGCCGGGGACGGCATAGTTTCGCACCAGCCTGGTAGGCCCGCGGTACCCGAATTCTTTTGAAGCACGGAGCCGCGTGAGCGGCGACACCGTCGCTTCGCTTTGGCATCATCGGGAGAATGATGCAAAATGAGCGCCGTAGGCGCGGAAGAGTTTAGCCCAGCCTTTCAAAGCTGGGTAAGGGTGCGAAAAGGAATGCGAGTCCCGTAGGGACGGCAGATGTTACGCGCGCAACCCGATTTTCGTCCGCGGCAAAAGCACGTTTTGCGAACTGGAAGATTGTCGTCACGAGGAGGCCTTCAGGCCGATTAAGGATCTGTTCCTACAACGCTAGGAGCGAAAATAGCTCTTTAGTGTTATTTTATGTGAAACTTTAGCATTATCACATTGCAGTGTGATTTAGCCGTTTCCGGCAATTCACAGGATGCCACTTTAAGTGGCCTAGCACGACGCCAGAGCGACGATAGGAGGGTCGGACATGGTTTTCATTATCCAGGTACTCTGGAGGCCGACAGATCGTGTTTAAACGCGATTCCCGAAATGGGAATTAACCGTTGCATTATGAGCAACTTGGAAGCGTCGACGCCCAACCTCAGAGGAGTTTGAATGAGCACCACTCAAGCCACGGCTACGACCACCGCCGTCAGCGTGCAGAACGTCCGCAAGTTCTATCAGCGCGACACGCAGCAGATCAAAGTTCTCGACGGCATCAACCTCGAAGTCCCCCAGGGTGAGTTCGTGGCGCTGATGGGGCCGTCGGGTTCGGGCAAGACCACGCTGCTGAACCTGATCGCCGGCATCGACCGCGTCACCTCGGGCCGCATCACCGTCGCCGGCACCGATCTCGGGCCAATGTCGGAGGGCGAGCTGGCCAAGTGGCGGGCGAGCCACATCGGCTTCATCTTCCAGTTCTACAATCTCATTCCGGTGCTGAATGCGTTAGAGAACGTCGAGCTGCCGCTGCTGCTGGCGCCGCTGTCGAAGAGCGAGCGCCGCAACCGGGCGATGACCGCGCTGCGCATCGTCGGCCTGGAAGATCGCGCCAAACACTATCCGCGCCAGCTCTCCGGCGGGCAGGAGCAGCGGGTCGCCATTGCGCGCGCCGTGGTGACCGACCCGACGGTCGTGGTCGCCGACGAGCCGACCGGCGACCTCGACCACCAGAGCGCAGAGGAGATCCTCACGCTGATGGAGACCTTCAACAAGGATTTCGGCAAGACCATCATCATGGTGACGCACGATCCCCGCGCCGCCGTGAGGGCGAAGATTCAGCATCACCTGGATAAGGGAGTGTTGAGCGATTGAGAAAGGCAATTAACCACAGAGACACAGAGACACAGAGGTTTAGAATTGTGAGTAGCGCTTCCAGGTTCTCAGGTCGGGGGAAGAGAGGTTGCCGCTTGAGAACTTTCGTCACTTCCACCAATACTCTACCTCGGCTCGCCTGCGGCAGTGCATTGCCCAAGTATGCTGAGCAGGACCTTACGAGGTCCATTATCTCCGCCGCAATCGACGTTCATCGCGCTCTCGGCCCTGGGCTTCTGGAATACGCATATCAGGCCTGTTTATGCCGTGAATTTGATCTGCGTGGCGTCAGATTCCGACAGCAGGTCGATCTACCAGTGATCTACAAAGATGTAAAGCTTGTCTGCGGATACCGCATCGACCTTGTTGTTGAAGAGAAAGTCGTAGTCGAGCTGAAGGCGATCGAAGCTTTGCTTGCTGTTCACGAGGCACAGCTTCTCACTTATCTGCGACTGTCCGGACTGCGAGTGGGCCTACTAATCAACTTCAACGTACCGGTACTAAGGAACGGAATCCGCAGAAGAGTTTTGTAATTCAAAAAGTTCTGTGTCTCTGTGTCTCTGTGGTTAATTAGACCTTTATGAAGTACGCACCTTTAGTTCTCAAGCACCTCCGCCGCAACTGGATTCGCACGCTCTCCACCGTGCTGGCCATGTCGGTGTGCATTCTGCTGTTCTGCACGCTGCAAACCGTAGTCGAGGCGGTGAACTTTGGGCTGCATGCCGGCAATGCCGACCGGCTGGTCACGCGCCACTACGTCAGCCTGGTGTTCAACCTGCCCATCTACTATGAGCAGAAGGTCGCCGCCGTGCCCGGCGTCGAGGAAGTGGTCGCCAACGCGTGGTTCGGCGGAATCTACCGCGATCCCAAGAACTTCTTCGCGAATTTCGCGACCGAGCCGCAGAAGTTTCTCGACATCTTTCCCGAGATCATGCTGCCGGCGGACCAGAAGGATAAATGGCTGCACGATCGCCGCGGCTGCATCATTGGACGCAAGCTGGCGCAGCGCTTCGGCTGGAAGTTGGGCGACAGCTTCGAACTGGAAAGCTCGATCCCGCCCTACAGAGTGGGACGTCCGTTCGACTTCGTCGTTGACGGCATCTACGACACCGACGAGAAGCGCTATCCCGGCACCGACCTCAATTCGATGTACTTCGATTACAAATATCTCTACGAGGCGACCAGCCAGCGCATCGGCATCGGCTGGCTGACCGAGAAGATTGACGATCCCAAGCACGCGGGCGCCATCAGCAAGGCCATCGACGCGCAGTTCGAGAACAGCGATCGCCCAACCAAGACCGAGACCGAGCAGGCGTTTCTCGCAGGCTTCGTAGCCATGGCCGGCAATCTCGCGTTCATGCTGAACGGCATCGGCCTGGCCGTAGCGTTCACGATTTTGCTGGTGACGGCGAACACGATGAGCATCGCGGTGCGCGAGCGCCAGCAGGAAATTGGCGTGCTGAAGACTCTGGGCTTCTCCAGCGGCCTGGTGATGACGTTGATTCTGAGTGAGGCGCTGCTCATCGGCGTGATGGGCGGGCTGCTGGGGATTGGAATCAGCGTGGCGATTCTGAAGATTCTGCCCCAGGTGCCGTTCATCGGCGACGTGCTGGCCGGCTATCCCAACTTTGGGCTGTCGCCGCAGACGACCGCCTTCGGCGTCGGCATCGCGCTGCTGCTGGGGCTGCTGGCAGGATTCTTCCCGGCGATGACGGGGTATCGGGCGCGAATTACGGAGGTCTTGCGGCAGGTGTAGGAAGAGACGCCGTTCGCCATTCGCTTTTCGCCGTTCGCCGGAGAGCGGGTCGCGGGCGATCAATCAGGCGGTACGGTTACATCACTCGTCAGGTGGAATCCGGCCTTGACCTCTGGCGAAAAGCGAACGGCGAAAGGCGAATAGCGGAATTATGGCTCTACCGCTTACTTACAACATTCGCAACTTGCGCCAGCGCTGGAAGGTTACGCTGCTGGCGATCTTCGGCATCGGGCTGGTCGTCGCCGTCTTTGTCACGCTGCTGGCGATGGAGAACGGCTTCCGCATCTCGCTGCGCGCCACCGGATCGCCGCTGAACGGCATCATCACGCAGCGCGGCTCGACGTCCGAACTTACCTCGTGGATCAACATCGCCGACGCGCAGGTCATCATGGTCGATCCGCGCGTGGCACGCGACGGCAACGACAAGCCCATGGCATCGTGCGAGGTCGTTATCCTGGCCACCAAGCCGCGCAAGAGCGATGGCCAGCCGGCGAACATCACCTTCCGCGGCGTGCACCCCAGCGTCTTTGAAGTTCGCAGCAACGTCAAGATCGTGGAGGGCCGCAACTTCACGCCGGGCCTGTACGAGGCCATCGTGGGCAAGAAGATCGCCGACCGCGTCAATGGGCTGAACATCGGCGACACCATCAGCATCCAGCGGCACCCATTCAAAGTGGTGGGGCTGTACACCGCCGGCGGCGGCTCGTTCGAAAGCGAAATCTGGGCCGACTACGACGCGCTGGCACCCGCCATTAACCGCAACAGCGGATGCAGTTCGCTCACCGGGCGGCTCACTAATCCATCCACGCTCGCGGCGTTCGACAAAGACATACGCGCCAACCCGCGCGTGCAGTTGCAGGTGGACTCGGAACCGAAGTACTACGAAGATCAGGCCGGGCCGGTCTCCGGTGCGCTCCTGGGGTTGGCGGGCTTCGTGGCCGTGGTGATGGGCATTGGCGCGGTCTTCGGCGCGATGAACACCATGTACGCGATCGTGGCGCAGCGCACCCGCGAGATCGGCACGCTGCGCGCACTGGGCTTCTCGCGCCTTAGCATCCTGCTGTCGTTTGTGATGGAGTCGGTGCTGCTGGCGCTGATCGGCGGTGTGCTGGGATGCCTGCTCGCCTTCACCATGAACGGCTACACCGCGGGCACGGGTCAGACGCAGAGCTTCAGCGAGATAGCCTTCGCCTTCAAGATCACCCCGCAGGTGGTGGTGTTCGGCATCGTCTTCGCGGTCCTGATGGGCTTCGTCGGCGGCTTGCTGCCCGCGCTTCGGGCCTCACGCATGCCGATCACGCGGGCCCTGCGCGAAGCGTGAGGACAGGTTCGAGTTTCAAGGTTTCAAGTTTCAGGCGGGACGAAGGCTTCCGTGGAATCAGCGGCCCTCCAGCTTGGTGACCCTATCTGCGAGCAACTCGACCTCCGCATCGAGGGCACGAATGGCCGCGGCGTGCGTGCGCTGGCGCATTTCTTGGGGAGACGCCCATTTGTGAAACTCAGTTAAGAGAGTGGTTTCGACCTTCTCCAGTTGCTCGCGAACCCAGAGCCTCTCTGCTTGCAGGTGCTGATGCAGGTGCTGTTGCAGTTGCTCTTGAAACAGGACCTTAATCCAAGTCTTATCTTCCTCAGTTAGCATGCTTGGATTATACGGCACGGTCTGCGGAGCAGTTCATTCGGCCTAGCCTGCACCGCCTGGCTCGACCGCCCGAGCGCATTCTCGCTTGCCGCGGGTCATCAGTGAGGCATTTGTGAGCAGTGAGGGAGAGAGCGTCTTCCGGGCAGCAGTGCCGACTCGGACTCGGCGTTCAATTACCCTAATCCTGATGTTGAGCTTCGGAGTGATTGCCGGCTGGATCTGCGTTGCGGCGTGGAGCTATCTCCTCGGTGCGCACGGCCGCTTCTGGAGCATTCGTGCGGCGCAAGCCGATCCGAAAACGCAGGCAAATACGCCGGCGGGAGTCAGGGTTGCCGTCGTCGTCCCGGCGCGCAACGAGGCCGACGTGATCGGCAGGGCAATTCACTCACTCCTGTCGCAGAGCAGCCCGAACCGAATTGACATCTTCGTTGTCGACGATCACAGCAGCGATGCCACCGCCGACGCCGCGCTGGCCGCGGGTGCACCATCCTTGTCGCCCTCTTTCGGCGACAGGGTGGGAGCTTCCCATCGGGTCACCGTAATCACCGGCCGTGTTCTTCCACCAGGATGGTCGGGCAAGCTGTGGGCAGTGCAACAGGGTGTGGAGCAGGCGCTGCAACTCAACCCCGACTTTCTCTTGCTGACCGATGCCGATATCGAGCACGCGCCCGACAGCATTGCGAGGCTGTTGAGCATCGCGGATGCGGGCGGCTACGATCTCGTTTCGTTCATGGTGAAACTGCATTGCCGCAGCGTGGCCGAGAAGCTGCTCATCCCCGCATTCGTCTTTTTTTTCTTCCTGCTGTATCCGCCGGAATACGTGCGCGTTGGACCCAGGTTAGCGTCCAAGGGATGGACGCGAACCCTTCGGCAAGCTCAGGGCAGGCTCTGGGGCACCAAGACTGCGGCCGCGGCGGGGGGCTGCATGCTCATTCGTCCCGCGGCGCTGGAACGCATCGGCGGCATCGCCGCGATCCGCCAGGAGATCATCGACGACTGCGCGCTGGCGCGCGCCGTCAAGCGCTCCGGCGGCAAGGTATGGCTGGGACTCGAGACTTTTGGATCAGCGCACGACTTCAGCGACCACGGGGTGGCTGCATTTGCAGGTTCTTCGAAGCAGGCGCACTCGTATGAGGTTGCGGGTTCCTCGCCCGAGAAGCAGGCGCAGTGCCGCCAGAAAACCAGCTCCGAAAGGGCGCAACAGCTTAGCCCAGCCTTTCAAGGCGGGGTCAGCGGCAAAACGAATCCAGAGTCCCGTAGGGACGACAGAGGCTCCAGCGGGCTTCAGCCCGCGACAGAGACCCGCGGCCTGCGCGCGTACGGCTCCTTCGCGAAGATTGAGCGCATGATCGCGCGCACCGCCTTCAACCAACTGCATCACTCGTTCTGGCTGCTGGTTGGCACCGTGCTGGGCATGTTGTTGCTCTTCGCCCTGCCGATGGCGCTGATGGTTAGGGGATCGCCGTTGCTGGCCGGTGCCGGCGCATTCGCCTACGGCCTGATGACTTGCATCTATCTGCCGATGGTCCGCTACTACCGCTCGAATCCTTTGTGGGCGCTGACCTTGCCATTCGCAGGCGTTTTCTACACCGCAGCGACGATTCACTCGGCTGTGAAGTACTGGACTGGCCGCGGCGGCGAATGGAAAGGCCGCGCGCAGGATATTACCGCTTCCCGAAAGTGAAGCGCGATAACGTAACAGCAATCAGGGAGTGATCTCCCAAACCACGCCCGGGCCATACCGGCCGCCGCCCGAGGCAGTGCCGTACATATTGCCGCTGCTGTCAAAAGTCACGTTGCTTACCGGATTCAGACCACCGGTAAACAAGACAAAGTCATACAGTGAGGTATAGGCATAATCGCCGGCGCTCAGCTTGAATATGGCTCCCGAATTGTTAGCGCCATGCATGTAGGTGGTGCCATAGACGTTGCCTGGGGCATCGAGCGTGACCGGCGCCAGCGGCCCTCCGTTCGGCCCGTAACCGGAACCCGGGAAGGCATAGATTGCAGGGCCGTTCTTAAATATCGTTCCGCAGCCGTTGTAAGCGCCATACATGCAGGCAGCGCCGCCGCCGGCATAC
>Ga0335078_10000698_pt1 | contig 51762 bp, 45 predicted proteins | sample Lox_Sample_32_FD_206711 | JGI IMG/M metagenome (GOLD analysis project Ga0335078, IMG submission 206711) | Soil microbial communities from Loxahatchee National Wildlife Refuge, Florida, United States - Lox_Sample_3.2 | ecosystem: Environmental > Terrestrial > Soil > Wetlands | place: USA... | reverse complement strand
CCGGCGGTACTGCCGGACGACTTCCCTGCCCTGCTCGGTGGCCGTCAGCACGACCTGGCGCCGGTCGCTCGCGTGCGGCGCCCTGATCACCAGCCCGCGTTCCTCGAGCACCGCGATCACCCTGGTCATGGACGGTGGCTGCACCTTCTCGTGCTCGGCAAGCTCGCCCGGCGTCATTACCTTGTGCGCCTCGAGCGCGGCGAGCGCCGCTAGCTGCGTGTCGGACAGCCCTGGCTCGAGCCCGGAGGCCAGTCGCTGGGCTCGCATCCTGCGAGCCAGCCGGCTGACCGAGATCCGGAGCGCTGTCGCCAGGCCGGCGTCTGACCTGGTCTGGAGTGGCGTAGTCATGTTCGTTAACCTGGGTCATTACTCTTGCTAACTATAGCCGGAGCGGTTTTACTCCGTCAAAGTGCAAGCAGTGGCAGCATCGTCGCACACCCTGCGGTGCCGCCGGGGCCTGACTGGGCTGGCATTCGTCCCGGGGGTCGTTGTCGCAGGCGGGGGCCGGTGTCATGACTGTCCCGACGGTAGTGCTGCGCGCGGCGGGGGCTGCCACGGCCGCACTCGGAATGCTGGGCTTATCGCCGCTGCCGGCCGCGCACCCGCCCGCGGCCGGGGAGTACTCGGCCTTCTCGGTGACCGGCAGCAGCGGGACGTTCGGCGGCTCGGCGACCTCCGCGGCAGCGGGCTTCCCGGTCGGGATGACGTACGGCAGCTCGAAGGACAAGAGCTACCTGAGCGTCTCGACGGCTCCCGGCAACACCACGTCGACCACGACCATCACGTTCGGCGCGGCAACGCCGCCGGCCGACTGGGCCTTCGCGCTCGGTGACGTCGACGCGGATCAGGTGCGGATCACCGGCATCGCGGCCGACGGCAGCCCGCTGGCGCCATCCGACCTCGGCTTCCAGGGCACCTCCAGCTACTGCGCGCCGCCGCCCAGGCCGGGCGCGTGTGCCGGCCCTGGCCCCGTCCCGGACGTGCCGAGCTGGGACCCGGCCCACGGCGCGGACGGCCAGCCGGGGGTGGCGCCGGTCGCCGGCGACGGCGGCTTCACGCTGCCTGCGGTCGCAGACGGCGGCTACGAGCTGAGGATCGACGTCCCGCCCTCGGTGCCGGTCACCGTCGACCCGGCCGCGGGCGGCGTCGTGGTCCCGCCCGGCGCATTCGGTGCCCGGCTGCACCGCCGGGGGCGCTCCGACGCCGGCGCCGGCCTGCGGGCTGACGCAAACCAGCCTCCGCGGCGACCTCGCGCACGTGCGGGTAAGCCAGGGCCAGCTCAGCGGGTCTGGGCGACACGCTAACCTGACGCCGTGAGCCGTGAGCAGAGACCAGCACCGCCGCCTTATGAGGGCGACGACCGGCTCATCACCCTGATCATCACGGCCGGCTGGGTCATCGCGCTGATCGTGCTGCTCGTCGTCAGGGATCAGCTTGCCCCGGCCGATCGGTGGTGGATCTGGGTGCCGGTAGCCGGCCTGTGCGCGGGCCTGTTCGGCCTGGTCTACGTCCCGTACCTCAAGCGGTCACGCGAGCGGGCCGCCGAGCGCAGGCAGCAGCGCCAGGAGCGGGAGAGCCAGGGCTGAGCCGCTCAGGACTCGCCGTGATCCAGGGACTCGAACACGGTATCGGCGAGCGCCACGCCGGGCATGTCGACCAGGTCGTAGCCAACTTCGTCGATGACCGGTGCGATGGTGCCGAAACCAGGATCTGCAGTCGTCGCCTCGGAGTGCGCACCGCAGCCATGGTCAAACGAGACGACGCGCCCGTCGTCGGGCGCGTACTCATTCGTGCACACGCCGAACACGCGCCCGAGCGGCCCGGCGATCGGGATCAGGAACCCGCAGGTAAGGCACGGGCCTGGCGCCGCGCGCGCCAGCGGCGTGCCGGGCCCGTGTTCGCTGGAGTACCAGCGGATCGCGGTCGTGTCCCGCCCGATCGCCGACAGCACCCTGGATCGGCCCGGGCGGCGCGGGACCGTGTCACCGTCATCGGCGGCGATCCCGAGGGTCACCTCGATGTCCCGCCCCGCGTCGATGGACTGCCAGCCCGTGCTGTCGTCCCAGTCCAGGACGTCATCGGCGCCTTCGAGCAGCGCCGTGGGCACGAGCCGGTCGTCGTCGGACGCGGCGGGCATTAGATCACCGACGCCCAGGTCTCCCGGCCGTACGCGCTCGCTCCACGGCACCCAGTCGGGAGCAAGCAGCGCCTCGGGACCCGGCAGCAGCACTACCTCACTGACCGTGACCGTCTTGGCCCGCGCGGCCCTGGTGACGGTGACCGCCCATCGCCAGCCGACGTAAGCCCGGTCCTGGCAGGCAAACAGGTGCGTGACAACTCGCTCGTCCTCGGCCTGCGCGCCCGCGTATTCACCGACGCCGTCGGGGCCGGCCAGCTCCTGCGCCGCAGCGCGTGCCAGGTCCGTCGCCTGGGCGCAGATCTCGTCCAGCGCGGCGGCGCGTACTCGTGTGGGGCTCACGGTAAGTAATTGTTCCCTATCTGACCGCACGGACGCCTGGAGATGAGCCAGATCGGCAGGCCGGCGACGCGCTCGGCTGTGTTGTCCCGGCCGTAAAAGCAGAATACTGGAGTCATGGGAGAGACCGGCACGGGGGAACGGGCCAGCCGGGCCAGCCGGTTCTTCACTGCCTCCCAGCACGCGGCCCGGGCCGGCGCCTCGGCCGCAACTGGTGCTGCCAGGGCGGGCGCGGCGGCCGTCAACGGCACCACGCGGCTGGTGCACCGGATGACGACCGCGTCGGGGGCCGGCCGGACCGGCCTTTCCAGCCTCCTCGAGCTCTCGATCGCCGGCGCCATCGGCGACGCGTTCGTGGTGATCGCGCTGGCAGGCACGCTGTTCTTCAGCTCGACGGCCGAGCAGGCGCGAGGCCGGGCGGCGTACGCCCTGATCGTTACCATTGCACCGTATGCGGTGCTCGCCCCGCTGATCGGGCCGATGCTGGACCGGGTGCGCCGGGGCAACAAGTACATCCTGCTGGGCACCTTCCTCGCCCGCGGGCTGCTGTGCTGGGGCATGGCCGGAGCCGTGGAGGACAAGGACGTCGTGACGCTCCTGCCGGCGGCGCTCGGCGTGCTCGTGCTGCAGAAGGCGTACGCGGTGACCAAGGCCGCGGTCACGCCGAGGCTGCTGCCGTCCGAGATCACCCTGGTGTCGGCCAACTCCCGGTTCAGCCTGGCTTCCCTGCTGTCGACGTCGGCCGGGGCGGCGCTGGCGCTCGGACTCGACCATGTCCTCGGCGACCATTCGGGCGGCGCGGCCTGGACGCTGCGGGTGGCGACCGTCATCTATCTCGCGGCGATGGCCCTCGGCTTCCGGCTTCCCGACCGGGTAGACGAGACCGGACCGGACGAGGCGGGCAGCGCGAATGGCAGCGGCGCGGCGCGCGCTGACGTCGGCAGGCCCGCGGCCGGGGCCGGGCCGGGACCGACCGGGGCGGCCATCCCGCGCCCGGCGGGACGCAGGCGCCGCTTCGCCATCCCGCACATCCCGCCCCTCGTCCTGGAAGCGATGCGCGCCAACGCGGCTATCCGCCTCTGCTACGGGTTCATGATCTCGTTCCTGGCGTTCATCCTGCGGACGGAGAAGTTCGGGCACACGTCCGACAAGGTCGCGCTCGGCGGGCTCGCGGTCGCGATAGCGGTCGGCGGCTTGCTCGGCACGGGCATCGGGTCCGCGCTGCGGGCCAGGGCGCCGCAACTGCTGATCTTCATCGTGCTCGTCCTCACGATGGTGATCACGGCGCTCTGCGCGATCATGTTCGGCCTGACCGCGGTGCTCGCCGCTGCCCTGGCGGCGGCGATCGCCCAGACGCTGGTGAAGGCCTCGCTCGACTCGATCCTGCAGCGCGACATCCCCGCCGAGACGCGCTCCTCGGCGTTCGCGTTCTCCGAGACCGTGCATCAGCTCGCGCTGGTCGTCGGCGGCCTCATCGGGCTGGCGCTGTCACTGACCAACAGCGGGCTGACCGGGCTCACCGTGGCGGCCATCGGCCTCGCGCTGTCGCTGTGCTCGCTGCTGCTGGCCAGGCGGCACCGGATCCTCAGGTCACAAACGGCCCGGCTCGGCGGCTAGCGCCGCCTGGTCACGACTCCAGGTCGGCGGCGACGGCCTTCAGCACGGCGGCGATCTTCTTCGCGTCCCGGCTGTCGGGATGCTTGGACCTGCGGTAGGTATTCGAGACACCGTCGAGCAGCTTGATCAGGTCCTCGATGATCAGCACCATCTCGTCGGGGCTCTTCCGGCTGACCTTCGCCACGGTCGGCGGCGGCTCCAGCACCCTGACCTGCAGAGCCTGCGTGCCACGGCGCCCCTCGGCGACGCCGAACTCGACCCGCTGGCCGGGCTTCAGCGGACTCGCGCCGGGATCCAGGGCGGTGGAATGGACAAAGACTTCACCGCCGTCGTCACGGGTGAGGAAGCCGAAGCCCTTGTCGACGTCATACCACTTGACCTTGCCAGTAGGCACGAGCGAGACCTTACGCGAGGAGGAACGATGTTGCAGCGGGGCGAAGTCCGCGTGCATACAAGGTTATCGGTAGCGGGCCGGGTCCGCCGCTGCCGGCGGCCCGGATCACCGGCCGCACGCCTCTAGTCCATCCGGCGGGGCCGGTTCCACGGCGGCACCTCGGGCACCCGCCGCTCGTGGGTGAGCCGCCAGAGCAGAAACGACGTGCCCGCCACGGCCGCGATCCGGCTCAGCACGTTCAGGTAAATCCAGGCTTCGTGCAGGTAATCGCCGAGGTGGCGGTAGGACGTGCCGAGCGCGACGCCCGCGCCGGTGCCGGCCAGCAGCAACAGCACGGGCCCGGCGATACCGACCCACTTATCCCGGTAGTCCCATACCCGCGAGGCCACCGCCAGGCACGCCCCGATGAGCCACACCGGCGGGTAGACGGCCCCACCGAGCCCGAGCAGGACCAGAGCCGTGGCCTCCAGCGGGTTGCGCCGGGACCGGGCCAGCCCCCGGCCGGTCAGCCCGTGTGCCCACGCGGCCAGCCGCGCGGATCGCGTTAATTCCTCCGGCTGGTCCGCCAGCAGCACCACCGAGGCGCTCCCCGAGCCAGATCCGCCGCCCGCATCGGCCGGGCCGCCGCCCGGCCCGGCGGGTGCCGCGCCCAGGTGCGTCACGACCTCGGCCGGCTCCTCGCGGCGCTCGGCCCCGGACCGGTCACCGCCGTGCGCCTCCGGCCGTGCAGCGTCCGCCTGCCCGCCGTCCGGCCCGTTGCCATCCGGCCGCTCGCCGCCCGGCCACTCGCCGCCCGGGCGCTCGCCATCCGGCTGCCCGTCAGCCGCTTGCCCGCCGTCCGGCCGCGCCGATTCTGGCCCGGCCGAGGACCGATCCTCGGCCGCCAGGGCGGGCACCGCGACGTTCCCGGCATGGGTGCCGTTCGTCCCGGCGAGCAGCCTCGAGGGACGTGCGGTCGCGGCGGCCGGCCAGCGGGGATGCGCACCCGGCGAGGTGGCCTGGCTGCCGTGCGCCGAGCCGTTCGCGGGCTGGCCGGCCGCGGGGTCAAGCAACTGCCGGCGCAGTTCCGGGCTGCCGGGCGCGGCCGGCCAGTTCACGCTGCGCCGCACCAGCCTGTCTGCCAGGCCGCCGGTCCTCCTGGCCGGGCCGGCCGCGGCCGCTCCGCGGGTCCCCGCGAGCCGCGCGGCCTCCTGGTCTACCAGCGCGCCGGGATCGCCGAGGCGCGACAGGAGGGCGGCGACCCGCAGGGCATCGGGCGGGCCCGCCGGGCTCGCGTTCCGGTCGATGAAGTCGTGCGCACGGCTCACCAGCGCCCGCCGCTCCTCGGCACTAAGCCGCCCGCGGGCCGCCACGGAGAGCCGGTTGAGGTAGTCCCGGATGAGCTGCTCGGTTGGGGGGCTCATGCGCTGATGATCCCCCTTCGGGCGGCGCTTGTGGAGCCGGCACGCCAAGATCAGCAGCACCCGCCGCGCGGGAGCCGCAGATGCCGAGGGGGGCGGTCCCGGTGAACCGGGAACCGCCCCCCTCGCCAGCGTTGTGAACTCCGTGTCCTCGCGGACTAGAAGTCCATGTCACCGCCGCCCGGAGCGGCCGGAGCCTTCTCCTTCTCGGGCTTCTCGGCGATGACTGCCTCGGTCGTCAGGAACAGGCCGGCGATCGACGCGGCGTTCTGCAGCGCCGAGCGCACCACCTTTGCCGGGTCGGGGATGCCGGCCTTGAACATGTCGACATACTCGCCGGTCGCGGCGTTCAGGCCGTGCCCTGCCTCCAGGTTGCGGACCTTCTCGACCACGACGCCGCCCTCGAGGCCGGCATTGATCGCGATCTGCTTCAGCGGCTCCTCGAGCGCCTTGCGGACGATCTGCGAGCCGGTGGCCTCGTCGCCGGAGAGCTCGAGCTTCTTGAACGCGTTCTTGCCAGCCTGCAGCAGGGCCACGCCGCCGCCGGCGACGATGCCCTCCTCGACCGCAGCCTTGGCGTTGCGCACCGCGTCCTCGATGCGGTGCTTGCGCTCCTTCAGCTCGACCTCGGTCGCCGCGCCGGCCTTGATGACGGCAACGCCGCCGGCCAGCTTGGCGAGCCGCTCCTGCAGCTTCTCCCGGTCGTAGTCGGAGTCGGTGTTCTCGATCTCGGCGCGGATCTGGTTCACCCGGCCGGAGATCTGCTCCGCGTCGCCGGCGCCATCCACGATTGTCGTCTCGTCCTTGGTCACGACGACCTTGCGGGCCCGCCCGAGCAGGTCCAGGTCGGCGTTCTCCAGCTTGAGACCGACTTCCTCGCTGATGACCTGACCGCCGGTCAGGATGCCGATGTCACCGAGCATGGCCTTGCGGCGGTCACCGAAACCGGGGGCCTTGACCGCGACGGACTTGAACAGCCCGCGGATCTTGTTCACGACCAGGGTCGCCAGGGCCTCGCCCTCGACGTCCTCGGCGATGATCACCAGGGGCTTGCCCGACTGCACGACCTTGTCGAGCAGCGGCAGCAGGTCCTTGTTAGCCGAGACCTTGGAGTTGACGATGAGGATGTAGGGGTCCTCGAGGACGGCCTCCATCCGCTCCGGGTCGGTCACGAAGTAGTGCGAGATGTAGCCCTTGTCGAAGCGCATGCCCTCGGTCAGCTCGAGCTCGAGCCCGAAGGTGTTGCTCTCCTCGACGGTGATGACGCCTTCCTTGCCGACCTTGTCCATCGCCTCGGCGATCATCTCGCCGATCGCGGTGTCCGCCGCGGAGATGGAGGCAGTGTTAGCGATCTGCTCCTTGGTCTCCACGTCCTTGGCCAGCTTGGACAGCTCCTCGCTCACGCGCTCGACGGCTGCCTCGATGCCGCGCTTGAGCGACATCGGGTTGGCACCCGCTGCGACGTTGCGCAGGCCCTCGCGGACCAGCGCCTGGGCGAGCACCGTCGCCGTAGTAGTGCCGTCGCCAGCGACATCGTCTGTCTTCTTGGCGACTTCCTTGACGAGCTCGGCGCCGATCTTCTCCCACGGGTCCTCGAGCTCGATCTCCTTGGCGATGGACACACCATCGTTGGTGATCGTGGGGGCTCCCCACTTCTTCTCGAGCACCACGTTGCGGCCCTTGGGGCCCAGGGTTACCTTCACGGCGTCGGCTAGCTGGTTCATGCCGCGCTCGAGGCCGCGCCGGGCGTCCTCGTCGAACGCGATCATTTTCGCTGCCATAGGCTTCCAGTCCTCCCGGAACTTTGTGCCTGCGTGCCGACCGGGCCGATGCCCGCGACGGACGGCCGCGACTGACGGTCAGTCCCTGCCTGCCGCCAGAAGGGCCTCATCGCCCCGATCACGTCACTGCATTGTCACTCTCACTCCGAGAGTGCCAACGACATGTTTAGCACTCTCCTATTGAGAGTGCAAGCTCGGGGTCCCGCTGCGAGCTGTCGCCGCAGGTCAGAGACCTGCGGCCAGGATGCCCTGATTGCGCGAGATGCGAAGAGCCCGGCACTCCGCGAACGGAGCGCCGGGCTCTTCCGGCAGGTTTCTGCAGCCGATTCAGACGGCCCGCACGGCCTCAGCCTGCGGTCCGCGGTCGCTCTGCGTGATGTCGAACTCGACCCGCTGGCCCTCTTCGAGGGTGCGGTAGCCATCCGACTGGATAGCCGAGAAGTGAACGAAGACGTCCCTACCACCGTCGACCGCGATGAAGCCGTAGCCCTTGTCCGCGTTGAACCATTTGACGGTGCCCTGAGCCATTCCCAACAACTCCCTACTTGCACGGGCTACGGGTTCCGCCCTTGCTTTGCGGAACCCGGCGATCGCGGCACAGTCCTGGCTTCATCAGCAAGCTCAGCTTGCCGCTCTTCCCGCACCAACAGCGACCGGAAACGACTCTACAACGTGACAGGTGCCAACTGCGGCGACTTGTGCCTGTCTCTGGGGCATTGTGCCGGGGTTCGCACCGGCGCGCACGCGGCAGACCGGTGCTCAGCCGCCCGCGACGGCTGGGATCACTGATACCTGTGTTCCCTCCGGCACGGAGGTGTCGAGCCCTTGCGCGAGCCGCACGTCCTCATCGCCCACGTAGACATTCACGAAACGGCGCAGCTGGCCGGAATCGTCAAGGAGCCTGCCGCCGATACCGGGAAAGGCCGCGTCGAGACTCTCGATTACCTCGCGCACCGTTCCGGACCCGGTCGTCACGACCGCGTCACCGCCGGTGTAGCTGCGCAGAATCGTGGGGACGCGCACCGAAACCGTCATGCCTTGCCTGCCTCTCGAAGGGTCGCGGGACGCAGCGAGGACTCCAGTGCCTCGAACGCCGCCAGCGTCGCCGGGATCGGTTCCGGGGCGGATATGGAATCGGCCACCGCATCCGGGGTCTTGAGCCCGTCGCCGGAGTTGATGATAACTGTGCGGGCTTCCGGGTCTATATGACCTGACGAAAGCAGTTTGCGGAGGACGGCCAGGGTGACCCCGCCCGCGGTTTCCGCGAAGACGCCCTCGGTGCCAGCGAGCAGCCGGATCGCGTCGACGAGTTCTTCGTCACTCGCGTCCTCGACCGACCCGCCGGTCCGCCGCACCACGTCGAGCACGAACGGGCCGTCGGCCGGGTTCCCGATCGCCAGGGACTTCGCGATCGTCGCCGGCCGCACCGGCTGGACCACATCGTGACCGGCGCGGAACGCCGCCGCGACCGGCGAGCACCCGGTGGCCTGCGCACCGAACACCTTGTAGCCGGCGTCCGCCACCAGCCCGGTGGCTGCCAGCTCGCGGAAGCCCTTGTCGATCTTCACCAGCTGCGCGCCCGAGGCGACCGGCACGATGATCTGCTCCGGCAGCTGCCAGCCGAGCTGCTCGGCGATCTCGAAGCCGATCGTCTTGGAGCCCTCGGCGTAGTACGGCCGCACGTTGACGTTCACGAACGCCCAGTCCTCGCGCTCGTCGGCCAGCTCCGAGGCGAGCTTGTTCGCGTCGTCGTAGCTGCCCCGGACGGCCACCAGCGAGCAGCCGTAGACGGCCGAGCCGAGGACCTTCTGCGGCTCCAGGTTCGCGGGAATGATAACGACGGATCGGATGCCCGCGCGGGCGGCGGCCGCGGCCACGGCGTTCGCCAGGTTCCCGGTGGACGGGCAGGCCAGGACCTTGAAGCCGAGCTCGAGCGCGGCGGCGAGGGCGACCCCGACCACCCTGTCCTTGAAGGAGTGCGTCGGGTTGGCCCGCTCATCCTTGATCCACAGCTCCCGCATGCCGAGCGTCCGCGCGAGCCGATCCGCCCGGATCAGCCTGGTCCAGCCGGGATCCAGGTTCGGCCTGGTCGCGACGTCGGGCGGGACCGGGAGCAGGCTGGCATACCGCCAGATGCTCGGCGGCCCTGCCTCGATGGCCTTGCGCGAGATGCGAGGCAGGCTGTAGGCGACCTCGAGCGGGCCGAAACACTCGGCGCATGCGTGCGTAGAGCCGAGCGCGGTCTGGAGGCCGCATTCCCGGCAGGAAAGGTGGGTAGCGTAGCCGAAGCGGGACGGGATCTGAATCGTGGCTGTAGTCACGTGCGAGGCCTTTCTCCTCATCTGCCCCGCGGCTGCGCCGCGGGCCGGAGTTGGCACCTGTCACGAGTCGACCTCGCCGCTGAGGACAGCACAGCGCGCAGTCAGCGTCTGATCATCGTGATGGTTGCCGGGGCTTCACAGGGCCGTTCCCTCCACCCCTCTGGATGAGCGGTATTCAGTTGTGCTCGAAACTCTAACCCGTCGCCGCAGGTCTTGGCCAATCTGGGCATCCCGTACGCATTGCGTGCGCGCGCGTTACAACTGGGTGCTCGCGCGTTACAACCGACGGCAGGTGGGCAATTAGCGCGCATGGCTGGAGTCAGAACCATCGCGCGTCCGATGCTCGCATCGATCTTCGTGATCCAGGGCCTGGAGACCCTGCAGCATCCGGAAGCAGTTGCCCCGCGAGCCGAGCCTGTCGTGCAGAAGATGTCCGGCATGCTCCCGGTGCTGCCTGCCGAGTCCGAAGATGCGGTCCGCGTCAACGGTGCGATCCAGGTGGCGGCGGGTACCCTGCTGGGCCTCGGCTGGTTCCCGCGGCTGTCCGCCCTTGCCCTGGCCGGCACGCTCGTGCCGACGACCATCGCGGGCCACCCATTCTGGGCGGAGGAAGACCCGGCTGCGCGCAAGCAGCAGCGCATTCACTTCCTCAAGAACCTCACGATGCTCGGCGGGCTGCTCATCGCCGCGGCCGACACCGACGGTGACCCGTCGCTCGCCTGGCGCCGCCGGCGGGCGAAGCGAGCGGCGAATACCCGGATCGGCCCGGCGGCGCAGGCCGTAGCGGGCTCCGCGCACGCGGTCGCCGGCTCGGCCAGGGCCGCGGGCGACGAGCTGGGCCAGGCGGCCCTGGCGGCAGCCGAGTCGGCGAGGGAAGTCTTCAGCGCGGAGCTGCCGCGCATCGTCGAGGCGGCGAAGGCGGCCGCGGGCAAGCTGTCGGACGCCGCACAGACCGCGGCCGGGTCAGCGGGCGATCAGCTGCCGAAAATCGCTCAGGCGGTCGGCGACTCGGCCCGGACCGCGGCAGGGCAGGTATCGCAGGCGGCCGCGGCGAGCCGCGAGCGTGCTCGCCAGTACGCCGCGACCTGACTTGGAGCCGACCGAGGGCGGCAGACCCCCGTGGGCCGGATCTTCTGCCTGCCCGATGGGGCACCGCAGGGCAGTCTGCTGCCCCTCGACCCGGCCCGGATGGGCAGCAGAGGGCAGTTCGGTGCCCGTAGTGGGGCAGCGAACTGCCCTCCGATGCCCTGGGACGCGCGCCGCAAGCGGCGCAGACCGGGACCACGGAACACGTCGGGTAACCAGTCGCCACGGTGCGTGCACGATCTGCGGCGGGCCGCACCTGGCATCCCGCGGATCAGCCGATAATCTGGCCTTACATGGGAGACACAGCAGCTGCCCGGCGTGTGCTCGTCGCGTCCAACCGCGGGCCCGTGTCGTACACGCAGGGAGACGACGGACAGCTCAGGGCCAGTCGCGGGGGCGGCGGCATGGTGTCCGGACTGTCCACTGTGGCCGATACCGAGGACATGCTGTGGGTTTGCGCTGCCCTCACTGACGGCGACCGCGCCGCGGTCCGCCAGGCCGGCGAGGGCGGGGTACTGCCGTGGCAGGGCGCGAAGGACGGCTCCGCCATCCGGATGCTCGACCTGCCGCAGGCGGTCTTCCACCGTGCCTATAACGCGGTCGCGAACTCCACCCTGTGGTTCGTCCACCACATGCTGTACGACACGCCGAACCGCCCGAGTTTCGGGCCGTGGTCGCAGCGCGAGTGGGCCGACTTCCGCACCTACAACGAGGCGTTCGCGGTCGCGCTGGCGCAGGCGTCAGCCCGGGCCGACGGTCAGGTCCGCGCCGTGATCCAGGACTATCACCTGTGTCTCGCACCGCGGATGCTCGCCGACCGCGCCGCCGGCGTCCAGATCGCGCACTTCTCCCACACGCCGTGGGCACCGCCGGACTATTACCGGATGCTGCCGGTCCCGGTGCGGGAGGAGGTGCTGGCCGGCATCCTCGGCGCAGATCACGCGGGGTTCCTGTGCCAGCGGTGGGCCGACGCCTTCCTCGACTGCTGCGCGGCATTCCTGGACTGCGACGTCGACGGCGACCGGGGTCAGGTCGTGTACGAAGGCAGGATCACGACGGTGGGCGTGCACCCGCTCGGCGTGGACGCCGGGCAACTCCGGCAGCGCGCCAGCGAGCAGGACGTGCAGACCCGGATGGCGGCGCTGCGCGCACAGGCCGGGGGCCGCAAGCTAATCGTTCGCGTCGACCGGACGGAGCTGTCCAAGAACATAGTGCGCGGCCTCGAGGCCTACCGCGAGCTGCTGCGCAGCCACCCTGAGTGGCACCGCCGCGTGACCAAGGTCGCCTTTGCCTACCCGTCCAGGCACGACCTGCCCGAGTACCGCGAGTACACGGCGGCGGTGCAGCGGCTGGCCAGGCAGATCGAGGACGAGTTCGCTGAGCCCGGCTGGGATCCGCTGATACTGCAGGTCAACGACGACTACGCTCGCTCGCTGGCGGCGCTCCGGCTGGCCGATGTACTGCTGGTGAACCCGATCAGGGACGGCATGAACCTGGTGGCCAAGGAAGGCCCGATCCTGTCCGACAACGGCTGCGCGGTCGTGCTGTCCACCGAGGCGGGCGCGGCGGCCGAACTGGGCGCCGACGCGCTGCTCGTCAACCCGTTCGACATCACCGAGACTGCCGGGGCGCTGCACGCTGCGCTGGCAATGGATCAGTCCGAGCGCCAGCGCCGGAGCGCGGCGCTGGCCGTGGCCGCCGCCGCGATGCCGCCACAGCGGTGGTTCGCGAGCCAGCTCGATGCGCTGGAACGTCAGCCCACCGGACCGTAGCCGCCGGGAGCGGGCAGCTAGCCGGGCCTAGTCCGGGCGCGCCGACCGGATCCGCTGCCGCCGGCTCCGCTGCCGCCGCAGCCTGGTAACGAGTACCGGATCGAATTCGGCCGCCTCCGGCTTGTCAATTAGCTCATTCAGCAGCTGGTAATACCTGGTGACCGGCAGCCCGAATATCTCCAGGATTTCGCGTTCTTTTGCGCCGGCCAGCCGCCACCAGCTCCGCTCGAAGGCCAGGATGCGCATATCACGCTCCGACAAAGCAGCCACCTGGCCTCCTGGCTCTCCCTCCCCCCGGCAGGCCCGCGCCCCGATCCCATCCTAGGCGCGCCGCCGCGACTCTATGCGCGGAGCCAATACCGCCGTACGCTCACCATTCGTGACCGTCTATAACTACCTGAGCTTCCTCACCGACTACGGCCTCGAGGACGGATTCGTCGCAGCCTGCCACGGCGTTGCCGCCCGGATAGCGCCGGCGGCGCGGGTCATCGACATCACCCACCTCGTGCCGCCGGGAGACGTGCGGCGAGGTGCGGCCGTCCTGGCCCAGACCGTCACCTACCTGCCGCCCGCCGTGCACGTGGCCGTCGTGGACCCCGGAGTCGGTACGGTGCGCCGGGCCATCGCGGTCACAGCCGGGGAGAGCGTCCTGGTAGGCCCGGACAATGGCCTGCTGTCCTGGGCCATCGCGGCACTCGGCGGGGCGCGGCAGGCCGTGCAGCTGACCAACGGCGAACTCTGGCTGCACCCCGTTTCCGCGACGTTCCACGGCCGGGACATCTTCATGCCCGTGGCTGCCCACCTCTCGGCGGGCGGTGACCTGGCCGCTGCCGGTGACGAGATCGCAACCGCGGACCTGGTCGAGCTGCCGGCGCCGACCAGCCGCGTCCAGGACGGCGAGGCCGAGGGCGAGGTCATGTCGGTAGACCGGTTCGGGAACGTCCAGCTCTCCATACCGGCAGCGGACGCAGGGCTGCTGGGCATCGGCATCGGCGCGCCGATCGCCGTGCGCTGCGGCCGACGTCAGCTGACAGTGCCCTATCTCGACACCTTCGCCGCTGGCGCTCCGGGAGAGATAGTTGCCTTCACCGATAGCGCCGGCCTTATCTCCCTGGCGATTAATGCCGGCGATGCCGCTCAGCAGCTGGGACTGCCGCCAGGCGCGCATGTGCGGCTCTCTCAGGCGCACGCCGCGAAGGCCCGGTAGAGCTGCAAGAATTCGCTCAGATACCACGCAAATAGCTGGAACATGGCACAATGTGCGGTACTCCCATTGGAAGGCTAGACAGGCGTGTCTCTGAGGTACTCCCGCCCCGTCAAGGCTCTGATCGCGACGGGCCTGGCGGCCAGCACCATCGGCTTGGCAGCGCTTCCGGCGGCCGCGGGCTCGCTGCGCGGCAGCGAATGGTGGATGACCACGCTCGGCATCCGTGATGCGTGGCCGGTCACCCGCGGCGCGGGCGTCACGGTCGCGGTGCTGAACGACGGCATGGACACCAAGCATCCAGATCTGACCGGCACGAGGTTCAGCACCGGGCCTGACTACACCGGCACCGGGCAGGGCAGCGGGCAGTTCTTCGGGACCGTCGGCACCGGCGTCGCCGGGATCATCGCAGCCCACGGCTTCGGCCTGCAGAGCGTGGACGGCGTCGTCGGCGAGGTCCCGCTCGCGCACGTGCTGTCCGTCCGGGTGACGCTGCCGCCGGGAGACCCGCTGCTGGCCCAGCCCTCGGTCGCGGCCCGCCTCCCTGGCGCGATCGCGCAGGGCATCAGGTATGCCGTCGGCCACGGCGCGTCCGTCATCGACCTGCCGCTCGACCCGGGCCAGGCGGGCGTCAGCGGCTCCGGCGGCGCGGCCCCCGGCTCCGGCGCATCCGGCGCATCCGCCGCCGCGGGCGGCAGCCCGGCCGAGGCGGCCGCCGTCAAGTACGCGCTGGGCAAGAACGTCGTGCTCGTAGCCCCGGCGGGCGACGACAACCTCGCGTCGGACGCGGCGAACTTCCCCGCCGCCTATCCCGGTGTCATCGCGGTAGGCGCGTTCGACAAGCAATTCGTCAAGGCGCCGTGGACCAGCCACCAGAGCTACGTCACCGTTACAGCCGCGGGCTCGGGGATGACGGTCGCGACCAACACCGGCAGTTTCGAGACCGCGAGCGGCACCACCTATGCAAGTGCCGTCGTGACTGGCATCGTCGCCATGCTCCAGGCACGCTTCCCCGGCATCACGGTGGCGCAGGTGCGGCAGGCGCTGACGAAGGGCACAGTCTTCCACGGCGCCGGCGGGCACACGAACGGCTCGGGCTATGGCACGGTCAACGCCGAGAAGGCGCTGACCGTGGCCGAGCACGAGCTGGCCTCGCCATCGAGCCTGGCCGGCACCCGCGCGACGACGGCGGCGAGTCCGTCCGCCCCCGTTGCCACGTCGTCACATCAGGGCCTGCTGCAGTCGATCACCAGGGCGGGCATCATCGCGGCTGGCCTGCTCGTGATCCTCCTCGCCCTGATCGCCCTGTACGCGATCGGCGGACGCCGGCGGGCAGCCCGGCGGCGCTCCGCCACCGCGGCCGACTGGTCGCGTCAGGGGATCGCACGGCACCCGCGGGCCGGAGCCACCGATGCCGACCGCATGGCCGAGTACTTCGCCGCGCCGATCGCAGCCGAGCCGGCCGCCGCCACCGCCGGGCGGCCTGCTAGCAGGGGCCTGAAGCCCTCGGCCGCCGAGCGCGCGTTCTCTGGCGCGCACCGCCCGGCTCCGCTCGGCGGTGAGCGGCTGGCGCCCGGTGCCCAGGCAGCCGGCCACCCGCCGTGGGATGCGCCCGACGCAGGCAGCGGCTCGCCGATCGGCCCGGCGTCACGGGCAGTCTCCCGGCGCCCTCCCGTCACGGGAGCACCGCCCTGGGAGGAGGCGCTACCGCCCGAGGGCGACCTGCCATGGGCCAGCCCAGCGGACCGGAGCGTCGCGGCCGGCAGGCACGCGCCCGGCCCGGCTGACGTCACCGCGGCCAGCGCGGCTCCGGCGCCGCCCCCGCTGCCGACCCGCTCGGTAGCCCGGCATCAGGCGGAGGGCGACCTCTGGGAGCGCGCTGCGCAGTTGCGCGCCGCCGAGGTGCCCGAGCCCTCGGGGGCGCACGCCGACTTCCGCCGGATGGCGTTCCGCCAGGCTTCGGGCCAGCGGCCTGAGCCGTTCGCTGCCGATGCCTATCCCGCGGCCACGGCCGAGTTCACCGAGCCGGCCGCGAGCGGCGACTTCGGCCAGCGGGCCGCGAGCGGAGACTTCGGCCAGCCGGGCGCAACCGGCGACTTCGGCCAGCCGGGCGCAACCGGCGACTTCGGCCAGCCGGGCGCAGGCAGTGACTTCGGCCAGCCGGCCGGCGCCGCGAGCCGTCCTGGCCCGAGCCTGACCGGGCGGCTCGACTGGGGGCGGGCGGCGGACAGCGAGAGCGCTCCGCGCGACTCCGGGCCGAGCCAGATCCAGGCCCCCGGCGGGCCGCTGCCCGTCCGCCAGCCGAGGCATTCGGCGCCATCGGCCGCCTTGTCTCCCAGCGGCTCGCTGTGGGAGCGGAACGTGGACCGGACCGACGCACCCGCCGACGAGCCGGACCCGGCCAGCAGGCCGATATTCGTGTGGAGCCCGCCGGGCGACTCGAGCGAGAGCTCAGCCGACTTAACGCCGGACTCCGGCGGCTGGCGGCTGTTCGGCCGGCGCGAGGATCCGCCGGCTTCCTAGCCGGCCGCGTCCTCGCGGGCCAGCTCCTCCTTGCGCGCCGACGCGTACATCGGCACGAATTCCTGCCCGGACAGTTTCTGGATCGCCTGCACGACCTCGTCCGTGACGGTCCGCCGCTGCCTGGCACCGGCCGGCTGGCCCCGCAGCGCCTCGAACGTCAGCGGCTCCCCGATGCGGATCTGGATCCTGCCGGGCCTGGGGATCCGGTGGCCGGGCGGGAGGATCTTCTCCGTCCCGACCATGGCGACGGGGATGACCGGCGCGCCCGAGTTCAGCGCGAGGTAGCCGACCCCGGTGCGGCCGCGATACAGCCGCGCGTCCGGTGACCTGGTGCCCTCCGGGTAGATGCCGAACAGCTGTCCGGCATTCAGCAGGTCGAGCGCGGCATCCAGCATCGCCTGCGCGGCCCGGGCGCCGGCGCGGTCGGTCGACAGCTGATTCGTCGACCGCAGGTACGCGCCGACGATCTTGTCCCGCCACCTGGTGCCGGTGAAGTACTCAGACTTGGCCGCGAACGTGACCGGCCGCTCGACCATCAGCGGCAGAAAGATCGAGTCGACGACCGACAGGTGGTTGGAGGCCAGGATGGCCGGGCCGCTGACCGGGATGTGCTCTGCACCCGACACCTCCGGGCGCGCCAGCAGCCGCAGGAATGGGCCCGCAACCAGCCTCGACACCCGGTACTGCACGCTGCCTCCTCACGCTGCGCCCGGACAGGTCGGCCCGGAACGGCATGTCACAGATTAGCCCGGCCTGCGGCGATGACCGGCACGAACCCTAGCTGCCCGGGGTGCACCCGGCATGCGCGTCGCCCAGGCCGGCCCGGGCCGCTGCGGGCCGGTGCCGAGGCGGGCCGGTGCCGAGGCGGGCCGGGACCGAGGCGGGCCGGGACCGAGGCGGGCCGGGACCGAGGCGGGCCGGGACCGAGGCGGGCCGGGACCGAGGCGGGCCGGCGCCGAGGCGGGCCGGCGCCGAGGCGGGGCAGGGCCGCCGCCGGTCAGGACCGCCGCCGGCCCGGCGCCGCCGTGTGGGCGAAGTCGGTAATCACGCAGAAGCCGCCGGTGCGCACGAAGGCGGTGGTCATGAGGTGCACGCTGACGAACTCCCCGGACCGGCCGCTGCCGCTGTCGTTGACGTAGACGCCCTCCAGCGCGCCGTCGTACGGATCGCGGGCAATCCCGGTGAGCGTCACGACGTGATTGGCCTGGCCGTCCCCGAGGAAGCCAGCGCTGCTCCAGAGCACGCCCGCGTTGACCGCCGCGATCACCCCGTAGCCCTGCTGGACCGCAGTGGCGAGCCGCTCGAGGGGCTGGCCGTCCTCCTCGTGCGCGGGTACGCCGTAGTCCCGCAGGATCGCCGCCTGTTCGGCCGGCAGCGTCCAGCCCGACTGCTCGGGGTGCCCGGCTACGACGTGCAGCTCGCGCAGCCGGTCAGCGTGCCGCACGACCTCTGCCTCGGTGAGCATGACGCCGAACTGGTCCAGCACCTCGGCGCAGCACACGATGCCGCAGTCGCCGCAGTCGTGCTCGGCGTTCTCGCCCTGGAGATGATTGAACGCGGCGTAGCCGCGCACGTCACCGATGACCAGCGTGGGCGAGCCGTCCGGCAGCTTGCCGTGGCCGACCGGGACCATGATGAGGGCCGCGCTGAGCCAGCCCGTGCTCGCGGCGAGGAGGTCGTCAGCGCCCATCGTCTTCCTGCCCTGCAGTGCCCGGCTCGCGCCGGATTAGTTCATAACGGCTATCTGAGCAGATGCATGCATGACATGGCAAATAATCGCATTCTGCCGTCTTGACGAATCAGATGAACGTTCGTTTAATTTCTCCATGGGCCGGATCGCCGGGGTTGCCGCCACCGAGACGCGGGAACGGCTGCTGCGCGCGGCCGCGGACGTATTCGCCGCGCGCGGCTACGACGGGACCCGGGTAGCGGACATCGCGGCCGCGGCGGGGGTCAGCAACGGCGCGATGTACGCGCATTTCGGCTCCAAGGCGGAGCTGCTGGTCGACGCGCTGCGCACGCACGGCAGGCAGCTGCTCGCGGACCTCTTCGCCGCCGATCCTGATCGCTCCGTCACCGACCTGCTGCTGTGGATCGGGCGGCGGCTGCCGCGCCCGCGCGACCCCAGCGGCTACCTCATCGTGGAGGCCCTCGTCGCGGCTCGCCGGGACGAGGACGTGGCCAGGCCGATGCGCGACTACGTCGGCGAGCGCGCCGACTGGCTTGGCGGCCTCATGCAGGTCGCCCGGGCCCGCGGGGAGATCGACCCGGCGCTGTCACCGAACGCGCTGGCCCACTTCTGCCTACTGCTCGCCATGGGCAGCGCGCTCGTGACGTCCGACCTGCACGCGGTCGACGAGGAGGAGTGGGCGGCGCTGCTCGGCAGCGTCGTGGCGGGCCTCGCCCGGGCCGGCGCGCCAGGCCGGGCCGACCCGGCACAGACGGGGACGACGCGATGAGGCTGCAGATCAACTCGGAGGCCTGCCAGGGCCATGGCCGCTGCTACGACCTGGCCCCCGACCTGTTCGGCGATGACGAGGAAGGCTTCGGCCAGGTACTCGGGGACGGCACAGTCCCGCCGGCGAAGGAGCGCGAGGCCCGCCTCGCGGTCGCCAACTGCCCGGAACGCGCTATCGAGCTCCTGGAGGGGACCTGACATGGCCGTAGACGAGCGCTTCACCAGGGCACGCCGCGAGCGCCCGGAGGACGAGCCGCTGGGCACCCGCAGCGAGATCGTCACCGGCCCGGTGTCCGACTGGGCCGCCGACTTCTCGCACCTGGAGCCCGCGTGGGCGGCTGACCCGTACCCGATCCAGGACGACCTGCGGCAGCGGTGCCCGATCGCGCACACGAACCGGTTCGGCGGTGGCTGGCTGCCGGTGCGCTATGAGGACGTCTCGGCGATCGCGTACGACACCGAGCACTTCTCCTCGCGGTCGATCATCATGAGTAACTTCCGGCCGCCGCGCGACATAGCACCGATCGGCGGATCGCCGCCGATCTCGTCGGACCCGCCGTTCCATCACGATGCCCGCAAGCTCTTGCTGTCGGCGTTCACCCGGTCCTCGGTCAGCAAGCAGGAGCCCGCGACGAGGGCCTTCTGCCACGGGCTGATCGACTCCTTCGCGGGCCGGGACGTGGTGGACGCCGCGCACGAGTACGCCCAGCACATCCCGATGCGCGTGATCGCCGACATGCTCGGCTTCCCGCCGGAGGACGGGCCGAAGTTCCGCCAGTTCGTCGAGAACACGCTCGAGGGCATCAACCTGCCGCCCGAGGAGCGGATCGAGCGGATGACCGCGCTGTTCGACTACCTGCTCGCGCAGGTGCACGATCACCTCGACCGGCCGCGCGAGGACCTGACGACCTACCTCATCGACGCGGAGCTGTACGGGCGCAAGCTCGAACCCGAGCACGTGGTGGGCGCGATGGCGCTGCTGCTCATCGCCGGGATCGACACGACGTGGAGCGCGATCGGCGCGTCGCTGTGGCACCTGGCGAAGACGCCCGCCGACCGGGAGCGGCTCGTCGCCGAGCCGGCGCTGCTGCCGACCGCGATGGAGGAGTTCCTGCGCGCGTACGCGCCGGTCACGATGGCCCGGCTGGTCAAGGACGACATGCACTGGCGCGGCGTCGACATGAAGGCCGACGACTGGATCCTGCTGTCGTTCCCGGCCGCGAACCGGGACCCGGCCCAGTTCGAGCGGGCGGGCGAGGTCGTCATCGACCGCGAGGTCAACCGGCACGCGGCGTTCGGGCTCGGGATTCACCGCTGCATCGGGTCGCATCTGGCCCGGATGGAGTTGCGCGTCGCGCTTGAGGTGTGGCTGGCGCGGATACCGCAGTTCTCGCTGGCCGATCCCGCCGGCGTGACGTGGTCCACCGGCCAGATCCGCGGCCCGCGCGCCCTGCCGCTCCGGATTGCCTGACGATTCACCGCCGCGGCTAGGAACGGCGCGCGTACCCGACGCGCGCGGTGGAATCGGTCATGGCGCTCCTGCCTGCCGGCTAGCCGTTTTCAGCCTGCTGCCTGGCGTAGGCATCCAGCCGGGCCAGCTCATCGGCGAAGATACCGCGCATCACCCGCGGCGCGAACGTGCGCTCGAAGAATCCGCCGATACCGCTGGCACCATTCCATTCACTGCCGATCCGCACGGTGCAGTTGTCCCCGGCGGGCGTCACGGTGAACGTGGTGACCGCGCTGGAATTGGTGTCCGACTCGGTCAGCACCCGGCCGGGCTCTGGCTCGGCGATCTCGCTCCTGAGCTGCCTGGTGCGCCCGCCCGCCGTGAGCCGGAACCGGATGATCGTGCCGGCGCCGATACCGCCCGACTCGACTTCGAAGTCGCCGAACGCGGGCGGCAGGAACTTCGGGTGATGCTCACGCATGTCCGCGATGTAGCCGTAGACGATCTCGGCCGGAGCGTGCACCAGTCCCTCGGAACTCATCTGAACTTTCCCCATCAATACTCCCGGTTGAGTGCTGATCCGGCCTGACCGCCGCCAGCCGCAAAGTACCAAGCCCGGCCCGTGCGGAGCTAACCCGCGGGCCTTCCGGTAGCACTATGAGGCGTGGCGACACCTCCGCGCGCCATGTCCGGCGCTGACCTGGTGCACGGTGCGCTGGCCCGCGGCGGCCCGGCAGCGGCGTGGCAAGCAGCTAAGGCCGGCGGGCGGGTAACCGGACCGAGCAGGAATCAAGAAGCGACGTTCTCGGCGCCGCGGCTAGCCTGACTGGCATGTACTTCTCGACCCACGCAGGCTTCCGCCCGCCTCACCGGGACACCCGCCGGGCCAGCTAGCCCGGCGCCTTTGCTTGCGTCTGTCCCTATCCCGCCGGTTCCACCTGGCCCGCGATTCAGGAGTGATACATGAGTAGCTCTTCCACCCAGGGAATCAAGATCGTGCTGCATCCCGTCTCCGACCCGGAGCAGGCCAAGCCTGTCTACACCGCGCTGCTCGGCATCGAGCCGCAGCATGACGCGCCCTACTACGTGGGCTACGAGGCAGCGGGCCAGCACATCGGCCTGGTGCCGGGCGGCGCCGCACAGGGCATGACCTCGCCCGTGGCCTACTGGCAGGTGCCGGACATCGAGGCGAAGCTGGCCGAGGTCACCGCCGCCGGCGCCACCGTGAAGGAGGCGCCGCACAAAGTCGGCGGGAACCGCCTGGTGGCCTCGTTCACCGACGCAGACGGCAACGTACTCGGGATCTTCCAGGACTGACGGCGACCGATCGATGAATTCCGGCCCCCGCTCCCGTGCTCGGCGCCGTCGGCGAGGAGCCCGACCGGCAGGAACCTGGCGGCCGGCCGGGTTGCCCGGCTGGGCCTGGGCGAGACCCGCGACGTGACCATTCTCGAAGGCGAGGTCGAGGTGCTCGAGATCGATGCGCTGCCGCGGGAGCAGGGTGACCGGTTCGCCGCCCGCGCCGGCTTTGACCCGCGCACGCTGGCGACGCCGTACCGCTGGTTCCGCATCACCCCGGGCCGCATCCAGGCCTGGCGCGAGGCGAACGAACTGCCCGAACGCGACCCGCTGCGCGACGGCCGCTGGCTGGGCTGACGCCACGCCCGGCACGCCCGGCACCGCCCGGCGCCCCGCCACCCGGCACGCCCCGCCACCCGCCGCACCCGGCGCCCCGCCTTATGCCACGCACGGCAGATGGAGAGACTATGACCATGGCCACGAGGACCGGCACGCAGTCCAGCGCCGCGCCCGGCGCGGACAGCCACGAGCTGATCCGCGTGCACGGCGCGCGCGAGAACAACCTCAAGAACGTCAGTGTCGAGGTCCCGAAACGCCGCCTCACGGTCTTCACCGGCGTCTCCGGCTCGGGCAAGAGCTCGCTGGTATTCGACACCATCGCCGCCGAGTCCCAGCGGCTGATCAACGAGACCTACAGTGCCTTCGTGCAGGGGTTCATGCCGACGCTGGCCCGGCCGGACGTCGACGTGCTCGAGGGACTGACGACGGCGATCATCGTCGACCAGCAGCGGATAGGCGCCGACCTGAGGTCGACCGTCGGCACCGTGACCGACGCGAACGCGATGCTGCGCATCCTGTTCAGCCGGCTCGGCAAGCCGCACATCGGCCCGCCCGGCGCGTTCTCCTTCAACGTCCCCTCGGTCCGGGCCTCGGGCGCGATCACCGTCGAGCGCGGCAACGCCAAGGCCGAGCGCGTGACGTTCACTCGCACCGGCGGCATGTGCCCGCGCTGCGAAGGCCGGGGCACGGTCAACGACATCGCCCTGTCCGAGCTGTTCGACGACGCCAAGTCGCTCAACGACGGCGCGCTCACCATTCCGGGCTACACGCCGGGCGGCTGGAACTTCAGGCTGTACAGCCAGTCCGGCTTCTTCGACCCGGACAAGCCGATCAGCAGGTACTCCAAGCGGGAGCTGCACGACTTCCTCCACCACGAGCCGGTACGGATGAAGATCGCCGGCATCAACCAGACCTACGAGGGCCTGATCTCGCGGATCCAGAAGTCGATGCTGTCCAAGGAGGTGGACTCGCTCCAGCCGCACATCCGCGCGTTCGTGGAGCGCGCGGTCACGTTCACCACCTGTCCCGAGTGCGACGGCACCCGGCTCAGCGCGGCGGCCCGGTCGTCGAAGATCAAGAAGATCAACATCGCCGACGCCTGCGCGATGCAGATCAGCGACCTGGCCGAGTGGGTGCGTGACCTGGACGAGCCGACCGTCAAGCCGCTGCTGACGTCCCTGCAGCAGACACTGGACTCGTTCGTCGAGATCGGGCTCGGCTATCTGAGCCTCGACCGCTCGTCCGGCACGCTGTCCGGCGGCGAGGCGCAGCGCACCAAGATGATCCGCCACCTCGGGTCCGCGCTCACCGACGTCACGTATGTCTTCGACGAGCCGACGATCGGGATGCACCCGCATGACATCCGGCGGATGAACGACCTGCTGCGCCGGCTGCGCGACAAGGGCAACACGGTGCTGGTCGTGGAGCACAAGCCGGAGTCGATCGAGATCGCCGACCACGTGGTGGACCTCGGTCCCGGCGCCGGCACGGCCGGCGGCGAGGTCGTGTTCGAGGGCACCGTCGAGGGGCTCCGGAGCAGCGGCACGCTCACCGGACGGCACCTGGACGACCGCGCGGCGCTGAAGCCATCAGTCCGTGAGCCGTCCGGGGCCCTGCAGGTGCGCGGCGCCCGTACTCACAACCTGCAGAACGTCGACGTCGACATCCCGCTCGGCATGCTGGTGGTCATCACGGGCGTGGCCGGCTCCGGCAAGAGCTCCCTGATCGACGGCTCGGTGGCCGGTCGCGAGGGCGTCGTGCTGGTGGACCAGGCCCCGATCCGCGGCTCGCGGCGGAGCAACCCCGCGACCTACACCGGGCTGCTCGACCCGATCCGCAAGGCGTTCGCGACCGCCAGCGGCGTGAAGCCCGCCCTGTTCAGCGCCAACTCCGAGGGCGCGTGCCCGAACTGCAACGGCGCCGGCGTCATCTATACCGACCTCGGGATGATGGCCGGCATCACGACGACGTGCGAGGAGTGCGAGGGCCGGCGGTTCGACGCGTCGGTGCTCGAGTACAAGTTCGGCGGCAAGGACATCAGCGAGGTACTGGCGATGCCGGTGACCGAGGCCGAGGATTTCTTCGGCTCCGGCGACGCCGCGAACCCGGCCGCGCACAAGATCCTCGGCAGGCTCGCCGACGTGGGCCTCGGCTACCTCAGCCTTGGCCAGCCGCTCACGACGTTGTCTGGCGGCGAGCGGCAGCGGCTCAAGCTGGCGGCCTGCATGGCCGAGAAGGGCAGCGTCTACGTGCTCGACGAGCCCACCACAGGCCTGCACCTCGCCGACATCGAGCACCTGCTCGGCCTGCTCGACCGGCTCGTCGACGCCGGCAAGTCGGTCGTCGTCATCGAGCATCACCAGGCGGTCATGGCGCACGCCGACTGGATCATCGACCTCGGTCCCGGCGCCGGTCACGACGGCGGCCGGGTCGTGTTCGAGGGCACGCCCGCCGACCTGGTCGCCGGCCGCACGACCCTGACGGGCGAGCACCTCGCCGCCTACGTCCGCGCCTGAGCGGCGTCCGCTGGTCCCGGCCCGTCATTCAGGAACGGCGGGTATCGGATCTGCCCGGCACGTTGCCCCGGCGCGACTGTGCCGGGTTTCCGTCGCTGGAGCGACGGAAACCCAGCACAGTGGTAGCCGCTTCCCGGATACGGCTCGCCGCGGCGGCCGATTCTCAGGCGTGCAGGATCGGCCTGCCCCCTGGCACGGCCTTTCCGCCGGTTGCATGTGACGCCGCACCGAAGAACAGGTACGCGCCAACGGCGGAGAATGCCATGATGACCCAGCCCGCTGCCTTGGACAGGTTCCCCGAACTCTGGATGATGCTGAGCAGGTTAAGCAGCAGCGCGGCGTCGACCAGCGTGAACAGCAGCGTGAACATGACCGGCAGCCGGAGCGTCGCCAGGACGAGCATCGTGACGACGGCCAGCCAGCCGCTTGGCTAGCGTGCCAGGGCCAAAAGCCCGGCTGCCAACCGACGGCAGTCCATGATCCGGCCGCTCGCCGGCCTGCTCTCAGCGACTTAGCGGACGGGGGCACGCCTCGTGGATCCACCGGCCGTCGACGCGCCGGCGAGCCTCCTGCCGTGCAGTTATCGCCGACTCGCAGAGCGCGCAGACCTCCCCTGGAGCGGTCGCCGCGTTGTCGTCCTCGGCCCGCCAGTCCTGCTCCGTCTCCCGGTGCCTCTCCCGCTTGAGGCCCATCGAGCTTTCCGCGTCCAGCCGGCGCGCCTTTGACGAGAGCACATTATCGGGGTTACTGGCAAAAACCATTTCCCGCCCCTGACCGGATCGCCAGATGTCGCTAGCTGTCATTGTCTCACTGACTGCCCGAAATCGAGTCAGCGCCAGCACGGCTGCGCCGCACCGCGGAATCACGGCTCGCGCGGTGACGACGCGCTCGACACAGCGACGCGAGCCGATCACGCTGTTGATCCAGATCACCCTGCCCCCGGACCTGACCGCCGGGCTGTACCAGCGCCCGACGCTGCGGGCAGGAACGATGCGGACCTCATCGATGTCGGCCCGGGCGACGCTCCTGGTGCCCAGCAGGTAACGCCAGCTGAGCCCGTCTCCGGTCACGATGAGCCGGGACACCAGCTGGCCGACGACCATGAAGACGCAGCCTGCCGCGATGACGCTGCCGCAGGCGATGTAGCCGGGCGCGGTGCCGGGGTGACCGGTGTTGCCCGGGTGTACGGCGATGCGACGCCGATGACGGCCATGAAGGTCGACACGACAGCCGTGGCTACCAGGGACCATAGCGGGTTCCGGTACGTCTGCATTGCTCGCTTATGCGCTCGGGCTAAGTCCGGGACACTGGAGCCGGTGAGCGGGATCGAACCGCTGACCTGCCGTTTACAAGACGGCCGCTCTGCCAACTGAGCTACACCGGCGGGACTCGCTGAATCGTAGCCCACCACCGGCCGCGCGCGCGCTCAGCCAGGCGGCGCCGACTCTGCCCCGGCCGGCCGGTCCGGCACTCCGCCTTGACCCGCAATTGGAACACGTTCTACCTTGGCGTCAGCGTGCGCGCGAGCGACGCGTGCCAGCGCGCTCGTGAACGACCTTCCAACGGTTCGCGGTCCACAAAACGGGAACTACCGGACGCGAAGGTGCCCCGAACCGCGTGGAGTTGGCCACGGCCGTCGGCGGCCCGGGCCAGGCGCCGAGCCCGAGCCCGCGCCCGCGCGGCCCGGCTTCGGACACTCAACGCAACTTGCATTGCACACAATGCAATCTTCACGTTTCCGTCAGAAGATGAAATCCCACACCAAATTACTCGTTTCGCTGAGTCTTCTGCGGCCGATGTGGTGAACTGACGGCGTTAAGGCCGCGACGTCTGGTTCCGCTAGCGGCCCTGGGGGTGGGACGTGACCGGAAGCAGCCGTGTGCCGGCACCGGCCCCGCCCTGGCGTGTCGTCATCGCTAACACACTGCGGCTCTGGTGGCAGCGCCACATCACCCGGCCCGGCGCCGCCGGGGAGCAGCGCAGCCGCGTGCGTGCGCTGCGGCTGATCGTGTCGCTCCTGGTCATCGCCCTCGTGGCGGTCAGCGTCACCGCGATCCGCCTCGCCCAGACCCGTGACGCCACCTCCCTTCGGGCGCGCCAGGCTGCGAACGTGGCCGCCGCCGCGAGACCGAAAGCGAACAACGACGACGCCGCGCTTGCGGCCGCCGGCGCGAGCCGTCAGCAGGCCGCCGCGTGGATAGCGGGCCAGGTCGGTCGCAGCGTGATCGTCGCCTGCGACCCGCTGATGTGCACGGCGCTGCAGCAGCACGGCTTCCCGGCGGCGGACCTGACATCGGTGGGACCCGGCACCGGCGACCCGCTGGGCACGGGCATCGTGGTGTCGACCGCGGCAGTGCGCGAGGCCCTGGGCGAGCAGCTCACTGCCGTCTACGCCCCGGTCGCGATCGCGAGTTTCGGCACCGGCCAGAGCCTGGTCCAGGTCCTGGTCACGGCCCCGGACGGGGCGGCCGCCTACCAGACCGCCGGCCTGGCGGACCTTCGCGCCAGGCAGCAGGCCGGGCGCCAGCTGACGCGCAACAAGAACGTGAAACTCTCCGCCGTCGCCGCACGCCAGCTCAGGGCCGGCCAGGTTGACTCCAGGCTCCTGATCACGCTCGCGGCGCTGGCTCGCCACCCGGTGCACGTCACCGGCTTCGCGGACAGCGGGCCGGGCGCCGCGAACGGCGTCCCGCTGCGCGCGATGACGATCCGCGCGGCGGGGCCCGCCAGCCTGCGGGCCTTGCTGTCCTTCCTGAAAGCGCAGCGCGCCCTGCTGCTCGCGCACACGGCTGTCAGCCATCGCGGGAAAGCAGCGATCCTGCGCATCGAGTTCACCGCACCGAGCCCGACCGGGCTCCTGACCAAGACCTGACCAGGAACTGAAGCGGCCACGGGCCGCACTCCCGAGAAGGAGTGAAACATGAGCAGAGCCCAGACGATTGCGCGATGGGTCAGGGTGATGGCGGCCGTCATCACGACAGCGGCGGCGGCATCACTCGGCCTGCTCGGGCTCACCGCGCCCGCGGCGTCGGCGGCCTCGAACGTCGGCTGGGTGCAGCTCGCGCACCTGTCCCCGAACACTCCCGCCGTGGACGTATACCTGTACTCGTTCGGCGACGCGACGGCGCAGCTCGTGCTCAAGCACGTCGCCTACGGGACTGTGTCGCCGTTCGAGCAGCTCGCCAGCGGCGACTACACCGTCGCGATGCGCCTCGCGGGCGCGCCGGCCAAGTCCAAGCCCGTGCTGTCGACCGCGGTCGACGTGCAGACGGGCCACGCTTACACCGTCGCGGGCATGGGCCCGGCCAAGGGCCTGCGGCTACAGATCATCAGCGACCGGCTCACGACACCCGCCGGGAAGTCCCTGGTGCGGATCATCCAGGCGTCGCTCCAGGAGGATTCCGTCACGGTCACGGCGGCAGGCAAGAATCTTGCCAGCAACCTGAAGTTCGCCAGCGTGACCGGGTACCACACGGTCTCGCCAGGCACCTGGACCGTGCACGCCGCCGGCGGCAGCGAGAGCGCGACCTCGACGATCACCCTGGCCGCCGGCACCATCCACACCCTGGTCATCCTCGATGACCCGGGCACGCTCCGCATCGATGACCTGCTGGAGGCCGCGGGCAGTCAGGCCGCGGTCGGCGGCGTGCAGACCGGCCTCGGCGGCACCGCGTCCCGGCCCGGCGCGCCACTGCGGCCATGGGTCGCGGTAACACTCGGCGGCCTCCTGGTCGCGGGCACTGGGGTCGCACTGGTGAGCCGGCGTCGCCGGCCCGCACTGCACGCCCGCGGCCAGGTCGGCTCGGTCTGAGCAGGCACCTGACGGCCGAGCAGCACGTGGCGGCCGCGTCCGGTCAAGGACGCGGCCGTCACGCCGGCCGGGGTCACATCCGCAGACCGTGGGCGACCGCGCTCGCGCTCGCGGGCGTCGTCGTCGTGGCCGGCGGGACCGGCGGATTCTTCTGGGCCAGCCACACCGGCCGCCCGGCGGCAGTGGTCACCAGGACGAAGGCCGGCATCGTCCCGATCCCGAAGGGTCACTGGGCCGCCGTCCCGCAGCCGAGCACGGCCGCGGCCGTAGCCAAGCCGGTCAGCCTGGAGATTCCGGCGATCGGCGTGCAGACCAGGCTGGTCCGGCTGGGCCTGACAAGTTCTGGCGCCCTCCAGGTGCCGCCCACGGCCGCGGTCGCCGGCTGGTACACCGGCAGCCCCAGGCCCGGCGCGACGGGATCGGCGATCATCGCGGGGCACATCGACTCGCAAAGCGGCCCCGGCATCTTCTACCGGCTGCGGCTCATGCACCGCGGTGAGCTCATCTACGTGCGGCGCGCGGACAAGAGCCTGGCCGTGTTCCGCGTGACCGCCGTGCACACGTACCCGAAGGCCGCGTTCCCTACCAGCGCGGTGTACGGCGCCGTGCCGAACGCGCAGCTTCGCCTCATCACCTGCGGCGGCAACTTCGACTGGGCGACCGGGCACTACCTCAGCAACGTCATCGTATTTGGCACCCTGCGCGGCTAGCCGAACCTCGCCCGAGCGGTCCTGGCCTGTGCGGGCAGCCGGGCCAGCAGCTGGCTGGCCTCGGCGGCCGGCCGGTCCTCGATATCCGCGTGCACGCGCCTGCCCGCGATGTCCAGCAGCACCGAGGCGAGCCCCAGCCGGCGCTGGACCGGGCCCTGCACCCACCGGAAGCTCTGCACTTTTTCGAGCGGAATCCACGTCGTCTTGCGGCAGATGCGGCCGCGCGCGGCGACAACGTACCGCTCGTCGCCGCCCCAGGCGAGGAAGTGATACAGCAGCGGTGCCTTCAGCCGCACCCGGCGCGGCGGGCGGCTGCGTGCGGCCGGCTGCGAGCTGATCAGCTCGGCGATCATCGCCTCCGCCTCGGACCGCGAGCCGACCGGGATGAGCGCGCGCAGCCGCTGCCCTTCCGACCGGTTCTCGCGCCGCTGCTTCGGCCCGGCGACGTCGACCTCTAGCCGGCACCAGCCGAACGCGCGCCAGATCAGCGGCTCGACCAGCCGGATGCCCTGCACCCGGCCGGGCCTGATCGTCTCGGCGGTGACCTGGATCAGGCCGGACCGCAGCCGCAGCCCGTCCGGCCCGGCCGCGACCGCGGTGCCGTGCTCGCTGCTGTACTGCCGCCACACGGTCAGCACCAGGCCGAGCGCGACCGGGAAGAAGGAGGCGATGGCCACCGTGCTCCCGGTCACTGCGACCACGACCGCCACGACCGCGATGACGATCGCCGCGACCGCGCCCGCCCGGCTGAGCACGATAGCCGCCGCGAGCCGCGCGGGCCGAACCCGAAAGAGCCTTCGTTCAGGAACGTCGGCAGCCCCTGGTCCGGCGCGAAGCTCCGGCTGGCCGGCGGCCGGCGCAGCCGGCTGCGGCACCGAGATCGCGAGCAGCTCGCGGCGCAGCCGCTCGGCGTCGGCCAGCCGCAGGCACGCGAGCCGGCCGCCGCGTGCGGAGTCGCTGCCTGCGACCCGCAGCTGAAGCTCGGCCAGCCCGAGCACCCTGGCCACGCCGGTCTGTACCACGTCGATCGCCTGGATCTGGGTCAGCGGGAACCGGCGCGAGTCGCGGCGGATCAGCCCGGTCTCGATCCGCAGCACGCCGCCCGCGACCTGCCACCGGGTGACCAGCCAGGAGACGAAGCCGCCGGCCAGCGCGAGGCCGAGGATGACCAGGTCGGTGATCAGCTGGCTGCTGTCCTGGCCCTGCTTCAGCACCGCGATGCCGGCCAGCAGGACGATCAGCGAGAGCATCCGGGTACCCGCGCGCACCACCGGCGTCAGCGGGTGCAGGCGGTGCCACCCGGCTAGGTCGGCGACGGCCTGGTCGCCGCGGAGTGCGGGCAGCGGCGGCTCCGCAGACGGCGGGCTGCTCATAGGCCTGCGGCCTGGGCCTGACCGAGCACCGCGAGCTGGTCTCGGAGCTTCGCGGCCATCGGCTGGTCGAGGCCGGGGATGCGCGCGTCGCTGGCGGCGGCCGCGGTGTGCATGCGCAGCGTCGCGAGCCCCAGGCTGCGCTCGATCGGGCCCGCGGTCACGTCGATGAACTGCATGCGCCCGTACGGAATGACCGAGAGCCGCCGGACGAGCACGCCCCTGCGCACCATCAGGTCCTCATCCCGCTCCGCGAATCCCCAGGCCGCGACGCGGCGGGCCAGGAAGCGCTCGGCGGCGAGCCCGGCCACCAGGACCGCGGCTGCCACGCCGCCGCCCACCGCGGCCGACGCGGTCGCGCCGCAGATCCCGCCGACGAGGGCGACTGGCCCGGCCACGAGCGCCGTCTGTATCCGCCGCGCTCGCAGCAGCCGCGGCGACGGGTGCTGCCAGGCAAGCTCCGGCTGTCCCACTAATAAGCCCTTCTGCGTGACCGACACGTACTCACAGGCTATTAGGTGTCAGATGCCGCTACAGCCGGCTAAACCGGCAGATCTGATCACGCCAGCTCGGTGATTCGCTGCCATTCCGCCCTGGCCGGCGGTGACCAGCGGGCATGCAGGTCCGCGAACAGGGCGGCCGCGCGCGTGCCGCTCCATCCGGCGGGCAGCAGCTGCGCCGGCAGCACCGGATCCAGCCAAGGGAAGCGCCGCCACGCGTGCACGAGGCCGGCGGTCCGCGCCAGCGGGTCGGCGCACTCGCCCGCGCCGAACTCGGCGATGAAGTCCTCGTACCGGTCCTCGATCTGATCAAGGTCCCAGGCCTGCCGGGCGAGCGCCGCCAGCGGCCCGCCGCCGACGTGCGTCGACAGGAAGATCTGCGCGTCCCCGAGCAGCCCGGCTGCACCGAGCACGCGCTCCGCCTCGGCCTGAAGGCCCGCGTCCGGGCTCATCCAGATGCCGGGCGCGGGGCTGCCGAAGCCGGCCCAGCTGAGCCTCGTGCGCAGCCGGTGCCGGGCTGGCCGTCCGGATTCCGGCGTCCTGGCCAGGATCATCAGCCAGCGGCCGTCCCAGCCGTCGCGGGCGGCGGTGAAGCCGTAGATCCGCCCGGTGCCCTCGGTGAGCAGCCGCACGCCCGCATCGGTCAGCCGCCAGCTCGCCCGGCGGCCGGACCGGTCGGCGACGAGCCAGCCGTCCGCCGCGGTGCGCATGAGCGCCTGTCGGCACGCCTTCTCCTCGACTCCCAGCCGGCCGAGCACGTCGATGAAGGCAGCGGTCCAGGCCGCTCCGCCCGCGGGCAGGACGAACTCGCCGAGCACGGTGAACAGCAGGCCCTGCGCGCTCTCGGCCCCGGTCGTGTGCCTGCGGGTAAGCCGCGGGCCGCCGGCCAGTGCCCCGCCTGCCGTCATCGCCGCTCCCTAGTAGGATGAGCACATGCTACAACTACTTGACCCATGACTACATGGATGTAGCATGTTTGCATCCGAGGCATCGGGAGGTGCGTTGAGCCCCCACGTCGAGTTCCGTACCGAGCCTGCCCGCTACCGGCACTGGCGCCTGGATGCCGACGGCGAGGTCGCGACGCTCACCATGGCAGTCGATGAGAACGGCGGCCTCGCCGGTCCCGGCGGCTACGAGCTGAAGCTGAACTCCTACGACCTGGGCGTCGACATCGAGCTGTACGACGCGGTGCAGCGGCTGCGCTTCGAGCATCCCGAGGTCCGGGCCGTGGTCATCACCAGCGGCAACGAGAAGGCGTTCTGCGCCGGCGCGAATATCCGCATGCTGGCCGGCGCCGAGCACGGCCAGAAGGTCAACTTCTGCAAGTTCACCAACGAGACACGGGGCGGCATCGAGGACGCCTCCAGTCATTCGGGCCAGCCCTACCTGGCGGCGGTGAACGGCACCGCGTCGGGCGGCGGGTACGAGCTGGCGCTGGCCTGCGAGCACATCATGCTGATCGACGACCGGTCCGCCGCGGTGTCGCTGCCCGAGCTGCCGCTGCTCGGCGTGCTGCCGGGCACCGGCGGGCTCACCCGGCTGGTGGACAAGCGGCATGTGCGCCGCGACATCGCCGACTACGTCTGCACCCGGCCCGAGGGCGTCACTGGCAAGAAGGCGGTGAGCTGGCGGCTCGTCGACGAGGCGGTGCCGCGGGCCCAGTGGGACGACACCGTCGCGCACCGGGCACAGGAGCTGGCGGCGCGTTCCGACCGGCCGGCCGGCACGGCCGGCATCGAGCTGACGCCGCTGACCAAGACCCGGACCGAGACCTCGGTCGAGTACCGCTGGGTCAGCGCCAGCCTCGATCACGCCGCGGGCGTCGCGTCGATCACCGTGCGCGGGCCCGGGTCCGGCGCGCCCGCGGGCATCGGCGACGTGCACGCTCAGGGTGCCGCGTTCTGGCCGCTGGCCATGACCCGCGAGCTGGATGACCTGATCCTCGACCTGCGCACGAACGAGCCGCGCGCGGGCACGTGGCTGCTGCGCACGGCCGGGGATCCGGACCGGGTCCTGGGCCATGACCAGCTGCTGCTGGACAATCCGGGGGACTGGCTGGCCCGCGAGATCCTGCTGTACCTGAAGCGGACGCTCAAGCGGCTCGACGTGACCAGCCGCAGCCTGATCGCGCTGGTCGAGCCAGGCAGCTGCTTCGCCGGCTCCCTGCTGGAGATCGCGCTGGCCGCCGACCGCTCGTATCAGCTCGACGGCGTCTTCGAGGACGCCGACCCGGACGCAAACCCGGCGGTCGTCGTGCTGACCGCCATGAACCTCGGCCAGCTTCCGATGGCGAACGGGCTGGCCCGGCTGGACACGAGGTTCTACGGGGACGCCGCGGCGCTCGACGAGGTGACCCAGCATGCGGGCGAGCGGCTCGAGGCTGCCGAGGCTGCCCGGCTCGGCCTGGTCACGTTTGCGCCCGACGACATCGACTGGGCCGACGAGATCCGGATCGCGACCGAGGAGCGGGCCAGCTTCAGCCCGGACGCGCTGACCGGCATGGAGGCGAACATCAGGTTCGCGGGCCCGGAGACCATGGAGACCAAGATCTTCGGGCGGCTCACCGCCTGGCAGAACTGGATCTTCAACCGGCCGAACGCGGCCGGGCCCGGCGGCGCGCTGCGCCGTTTCGGGACCGGGCAGCGCGCTGATTTCGACAGGAAGCGGGTCTGATCGATGCCGACCACAGCCGACTACACCGAGAAGATCCCCAACAACGTCGGCCTGCACGAGGACCGGCGGCTGCAGCGGGCGCTCGAGTCGTGGCAGCCTAACTTCCTGCACTGGTGGGTGTCGATGGGCCCGACGCTGCCGACGCAGGACGTGTACCTGCGCACGGCCGTCAACGTGGGCCGCGAGGGCTGGGCGCACTTCGGCCACGTGCCGATGCGCGACTACCGCTGGGGCATCTTCCTCGCCGAGCGCGACCGGGACCGGCAGATCGGCTTCGGCCAGCACATGGGCGAGCCCGCGTGGCAGCAGGTGCCGGGCGAGTACCGGTCGGAGCTGCGGCGCCTGATCGTGATCCAGGGCGACACCGAGCCCGCGTCGGTCGAGCAGCAGCGCAACCTCGGCGCGACCGCGCCGAGCCTGTATGACCTGCGCAACCTCTTCCAGGTCAACGTCGAGGAGGGCAGGCACCTGTGGGCGATGGTGTACCTGCTGCACGCCTACTTCGGCCGGGACGGCCGCGAGGAAGCCGAGGAACTGCTGCACCGCAACTCAGGCAGCGCCGACTCCCCGCGGATCCTGGGCGCGTTCAACGAGGAGACGCCGGACTGGCTGTCGTTCTTCATGTTCACCTACTTCACCGACCGGGACGGGAAGTACCAGCTCGGCACCCTGAAGGAGTCCGCGTTCGACCCGCTGTCACGCACCTGCGAGTTCATGCTCAAGGAGGAGGCGCACCACATGTTCGTCGGCACGACCGGCGTGGACCGGGTGGTGGAGCGGACCGCGCAGCTCATGGTCGAGAAGGACACCGACGACGCGAGCCCGTACGGCGCGATCGGCCTGGACGTGATCCAGAAGTACCTGAACTTCCACTACAGCGTGTCGCTGGACCTCTTCGGCGGCGAGACGTCGACGAACGTCGCCAACTACTACACCGCGGGCCTGAAGGGCCGGTGGATGGAGCCGCGCCGCAAGGACGACCACAAGCTTGCCAGCGACGCGGTCATGGTGGATGCCCTTGTCGACGACGGTCACGGCGCGCAGAGCATCGGCCAGACAGAGGTGTCCGCGCTCACCGGCCTGAATACCGACCTGCGCCGCGAGTACGTCGCCGACTGCCAGAGCGGCGTGAACCGGTGGAACAAGGTCCTCGCCGACGCCGGGCTGCCGCAGCGGCTGAAGCTGCCGCACGTCGCGTTCAACCGCAAGGTCGGCGCGTTCGCCGGGATCGAGTCCTCGCCCGACGGCGAGCTGCTGACCGCCGGCGAGTGGCAGCAGCGGTGCGGTGCCTGGCTGCCCACCGACGTCGACAAGACCCACGTGCGCTCGCTCATGCAGCCGGTGCACGAGCGCGGCAAGATCGCCGCGTGGATCGCGCCGCCACGGCAGGGCATCAACGGCAACCCGTTCGACTACGAGTACGTGCACCTCGCGTGAGGAAGGCCACCGGGACGCGGGTCAGGCGTCCTGGCCCGCCACCGCAGTGAGGCTGTCCCGCGCCAGCTTCAGCACGGGGTGGCCCGGCGGCAGCGACTGCTCGCCGTGCGTCACGGCGTCCTCGTACAGGCGGATGCCGTCAGTGAGCCTGCCAGCGGCGTAGTAAGCGGCCGCCAGGTGCACGGACGAGCTGATCGTGTCCGGATGCTCGGGCCCGAGCGACTTGAGGCTGCCCTCGTACGCCTGCTCGTACATCTGGATCGCGATCGCCATCCGGCCGGCCTGGTGATAGGCCGCGGCGAGCGCGCTGCGCGTCCGGATCGTGTCCGGATGATCGCTGCCCAGGCTCCGTTCCGCGTCCCCGAGCGCCTTCTTGTACTGCGAGATGGCGTCCTTCATCCGGCCGTCGGCCAGGTAGGCGGCCGCGAGCCGCCGCCTGGCCGTGATCGTGCCCGGATCTCTGGGCCCGCCACTGCGCTCGTGGTCGCCGAGCGCCCGGCGCAGCATCCGGATGGCCTCGTCGAGCTGACCGCTGGCGGTGTAGGCGGCTGCCAGCTCGTCCCGCGCGCGCTGGCTCTCCGGATGGTCCGCGCCGAGGGCGCGCTCGCAGTCCTCCAGCGCCGCGGACAGCACGCCGACGGCGTTGCCCGCCAGCCCGGCCGCGGTGAGCGAGTGGCCGAGGCTGATCCGCGCCGCCACCGCTATCGGCTGGTGCAGCGCGTATGCACTGGCCCACTCGACCAGGACCCGCTGATACCACGCGACGAGCTCGGCCTGGCGGCCGTCGGCCATGTAGGCCATCGCGAGCCGCTCCACGAGCGCCATCGAGTCCTGGTGGCCGGGCCCGAACAGCCGCTCGGCCACCGACGCGAGGTCACTCCAGTACTCCACCGCCGGGCCGGTCAGTCCCGCCTCGTCCATGCTCTGCCCGGCGAGGAACAGCAGCGGATGGCAGCCGTCGGTCCACAGCAGGCCCGCCGTGGCCCGGCGCAGGCTCTCCGCACTGGCCCGCAGCCCCAGCGGCGCGCAGGCCCGACTGCGCACCTCCGGCCACTGCTCAAGCAGCGCGGCCGCGACGGCGGTCCCCGCCTGATCCCGCATCTCCTGCGGCGTGGCGGCGCGGACTGCCTGCTGAAGCACCGACTCCATGCGCACGATCGCCGGCTCGGCGGACCGGTCGACGGTGATCAGGCCCGCGCGCTCGAGGCACGCCAGGGCGGCGCGCGTATGCTCCTCTGCCTGGAAGGGCTGCATCCGGTCGCCGGCGATGTACCGGCTGCCGGCCTCGCTCGCGAATACCGGCTCGGGCGCGCCGTGGCAGTCCAGCAGCGCGGCGAAGGCGAGGCAGGCGTGCGCGGAACCGCCCGGCAGCATCTGGTCCGCGCGGTCGACCGCGAGCGTCCAGGTGATCGCGGCACCGTGCAGCCGCTCGTGGCCGGCCAGGCCCAGCTCGGGCCGTCGCCGGTGGAACCGGTCCCGGTAGTCCTCGCAGGTCATCCGCGACGTGCCGATGGCCGCAGTCGCCTGGGTCAGGGCCAGCGGCTCGCCGGCTAGGTCCTCGATCAGGTCCATCGCGCCGCGCCGCTGGTCCGGGTCCGCAGACAGCCTCGCCACCAGATAGCTCATCGCCTCGCGCCGGCTGAGGTGACCGAGCTTCATGACCAGGATCTGGCCGAGGTCGGACACGGCGCGCTCACTCGCGGCGGTCAGCAGCAGCTGGCCGGTCCGGCCGGACGGCCACAGGCCCTGCACAACCGACCGGTCCGGCAGGTCGTCGAGCACGATGAGCCAGCGCCGGTCCGTCCTGCGCAGCCAGGACAGGAACGACGTCGAGATCGCCTGCGCGGTCCCGGCCGGCCGGGACTCGCTGATCGCGGCCGCCGCTTCGACGTAGGCGCCGAGGATAGCGGCCCGGCTGCTCGCGTCGACCCACACCAGCAGGTCGACGGCCCTGGCGTGCCACTGCGATTCCGCGTAGTACGCCGCTAGCTGGGTCTTGCCGCAGACTCGCGGCCACGTCGTCGCGGCCGCCTCGGTCGCGACACCTGACACCAGCGCCGCCGCGCCGCCGTGACCGAGCGCCGCGCCGAGGTCGGGCGCGCTCTCCGGCCGCGTGCTGAAGCGATCGGCCAGCATCGGCACGCGACCAGTGCGAAGCGGCCATGCAGCCGAGGCGCTGAGTGGGCCAGCCGATGCCGCGGCCGGCGTCTGACTGTCTGCCACTGCCTACTCGGGGACCACGATCGAGGGCACCAGAAACCGCCTCGGCTTCCGTTACGGGGTGGAAGCCATAACTGTACGTTGAAGTGGCCCGGCAACGGCGCAAAATTGGGCTGGTTGACTAGACCTTCTGGCAAATCCCGGAACGCGGCGTCCGGGCGGTCTCAGACCATCTCCGCGACCGACCGCGTCAGCAGGATCGCGGCGCAGAACGAGCGGTAGGTTTCCAGCCTGGTCGCGCCGTGGATGCGCAGCTCACGCGGCCCGGCGCGGTCGACGCCGCGGACCCAGCTCGCGGCCTCGGCGATGTCGGTGTGCCGGACGCTCACCTCCAGCACGCCCGGATCCAGCGGCGGCGGCGGCGTGTTCGCGGCGGCGGCAACCGCGGCCCTGGCCCGGTCGCGGATGAGCTGCCTGGCGGCGAGCGGATGCAGGCTATCGGCAGCCATGCGGCTGACGTGCCGCTTCACGACCGCGGCGTGAATGCCGGGAATGAGCCCGGCCGTCTCTGCGCACGCGCAGTCGTCACCGGTCACCAGCACGACCGGCACGCCGTAGTGGGCGGCCACCAGCGCGTTGATGCCGGCCTCGCCGGTGACCTGCCCGTCGATGCGGGCCGCCAGCACCGCCCGCGGGTTGTAGGTGTGCGACAGGCCCGCGGGCGCGCCGACAGAGCCGTGGTAGGAGACGAACAGGCACGCGGCGAAGCTGTCGTCCAGCCCCTGCATCATGTACATCGGCTTGTGGCTGCCGGAGATGTAGGACGCCTGCCCGGCCAGCTCGTCCGGTGGCAGGTTGCGCATCGTGGCGTGCGAGTCGTTGACGACGATCTCGGTGGCGCCGCCCTCGACGGCGCCCTCGATCGCGGCGTTCACCTCGGCGAGCAGCAGCCTGCGCCCCGCGGCGGCCTGTGGCCCGTCGCCTACGCACTGCTCCCAGTCGACAACGCCCGCTGTGCCCTCCATGTCCGTGGACAGGAAAACCTTCACCCGCCGCCTCCTAAGCCGTGACGTTCCACGCGGTCAGCACCGACGGGTCCGACGTCGCCGCGGTGGTGCCGAGCACCGGGTGCAGGTCCATCGACGGCGAGTACTTGCTCGCCGGGACCGTCCGGCCCAGCGCCTCGGCCATCGCGCGGACATGCTGCGGGCCCGCGCCGCAGCAGATGCCGATGTAGCTCGCGCCCGCGTCCCGTGCGCTCGCCGCGAAGTCCGCCAGCTCGTACCTGGTGCACGTGAACGGCTCCAGCGCCAGCGGGAACACCCGCTCGACGCCCTCGGCGCGCAGCGACTGCATGGTGGGCGAGCTGTCGGTCGTCCGGTACGGCACCGGCTGCGCCGCTACGGCGCAGCCGACCTGCTCGCGGATCCGCGCGATCAGCGGCAGCATCGTGACCGGCCCGCGGTCGCAGTTCAGGCCGACGACGGCGGCCCCGTGATCGGCGAGGATCCGGCACGCCTGCACGTAGTCGTAGCCGTCCCAGGTGCCGTCGGGCCGGGTGGAGGCCAGCGTCACCATCGCGGGCAGCCCGAGCTCCTGGCTCACCTCGAGCGCGATCAGCGCCTCGCCGAGGTAGTCATTGGTCTCGGAGATAACGAAGTCGATGCCCTCGTCCGCGGCCCAGCCGAGCTGCTCGGAGTACATTCCGCGCACGACCGCGGCCGTGGACTTGTCGGCCGGGTCGTAGGCCCAGGTGTTGCAGACGTTCCCGGCGACGAGCGCGTCGCCTTCGGCCGCGGCCTGCCGGGCCAGCCGGACGGCCTGCCGGTTCATCGCCTCTAGGTCACCCTCGCGGCCGACATGCCGCAGCTTCTCGCGGTGCGCGTAGTAGGTGAGCGCGACCATCACCTCGGCCCCGCCCCGCAGGAACTCGCGGTGCAGCTGGAGCACCGCTTCGGGGAAGTCGAGCACGACCTCCGGCACGTAAGGACCGGCCTTGATGTATCCCCGCCGTTCCAGCTCGAAGACGTAGCCCTCGGCGCCCAGCACGATGCCGTCAGCAAGACGCTCAGTCAGCCCGCGCGTAGTCATGCAGCCTCCACCCCCGCCCCGAACCTCGATGGCCGGAACCGCTCGATCTCGTAGTCAGTGTCCTGCCGCAGCGCGAGCTGGGCCAGCACCTGACCCGCCCACGGTGCGAACTTGTATCCGGTGCCGCGCCAGCCGACCCCGGTGTAGAGCCGCCCCGCTCCCGGCACCGGGCCGAGGATGAACTCGTCGTCGGCGACGAGGTCATAGGAACAGGTGTCGACGCCGCTGGCCAGCGCCACGTCCACGGTCTGTGCTCCGCGCAGCGACGGCATGCAGTGCCGGACGAAGTCCTCCACCGAGCCGACAGGACTCGCGACCGGCTTGGCGTCGGGCGGGTTGTAGAAGCCGATCTTCACGCCCGGCGTGCTGTCGTCGAGGATCGGATGACCGTAGATGCCCACGTCCAGGTAGGCGAAGACGGGCAGGACCTGCTCGGTGAACCGGGCGCGCTGCTCGGGCCGCGGGATGAAGTACTTGGACTGGATCGGCCGGTCCGGGCTGAGCGGGAACCGCACCTCGCAGCCGGGCACGAGGTCGAGCACGCCGTTCGTGCCCAGGCCCGCGGCGACGACGACGGCGTCCGACTCGACCGCGCCTGCCCCGGTCTCGACCTGCCAGCCGGCCGGGCCGCGGCTCAGCGCGCGGACCTCCGCCTCTTCCCGGATCGTCACGCCGCCGGCCCGCAGGGCCTGCGTCAGCACCCGGGTGACGGCGCCGACGTCCGCGTAGCCCGCGTCCACGTCCAGCCAGCCCGCGTCGGCCGTGAACTGCGGGTAGCGGCGGGCCAGCTCGGCTGCGCCGAGCGCCTCGCAGCGCAGGCCGAGCCCGGCGAGCACCTCGTAGGTGCGCGCGCCGTAGGTCGCGGCGAGATCGGCAGTAACACCGGCGCTCGCGAGGTTCAGGCAGCCGCAGTCGACGAGCAGCCGCTGCCCCGACTCGCGCTGCAGGCCGAGCCAGAGGCGCCGGGCCTCGGCGGCCAGCCTGGCGTAGTGCGGGTCGAGGTAGTCCTGGCGCACCGACCGGGTCAGCGCGAACGAGGCGGTCGCCGGGTCCCCGACCCTGGAGCGCTCGAGGACCGTGACGGACTCCGCGACCGGAGCGGCGTAATAGGCCGTCATGAGGCCGACGATGCCGCCGCCGATGACCGTGACGCGAGTGCCTGCAGTTCCCGTCCTGGCCTCCTGGTCTGTGAATGCGGTCGCACGGCGGCCGGAGGCTAGCTCCCGAACGGCACGTTGTTACCGCTGATGGTGCCGATGATGCCAGACGGCGTCACGGACAGGCTGTCGAGCGTGAGTCCCAGCGGCAGCGCGGGGATCGTGATCGTCTTGTCCTGGATTCCGCTCAGCAGGGACGGATCCAGGCCACTGCTGCCGACCAGATGAATGTTCAGCCGGTTGCTGCCGGTTCTGGTGATCCGCCAGGTCGCCGAGCCGGTCGTGACGATCAGGTTCAGGCTCGCCTTCACCTCGTCCGGCCCGGCCGCCGTCAGGTGCAGCCCGGCGCCGCCGAGGAGCTGGCCGAGCGGCCCGAACTGGGTGGTCAGCGTGTTGCTGAGCGAGGAGAAGTCGATCAGGGCGGTGCCGTTGATGTGCCCGATGGTGCCGCTGCTGAAGGCGTAGGAGCTGAGCTTGATGCCGGTCGCCGTGGCGTTGATGCTGGTGAACGTCACCGGGCCCGCCTGCAGGTCGGAGATCCCTACCTTGACGTCGCTTATGTCCTTAGTGGCGACCTGGGTGAGGAACGGGAAGCCCTCGATCGTCACGTCGGGCTTGACCGACAGGTTGCCCTGCTTCTGGAACTGGGTGGCGGCGACCTGCTCGGCGACGGCCCTGGCCGCGAAGTCGGCGCCCACCAGCAGCACCACGACCACCAGCAGGGCGATCAGCCAGCGCCGGGTGCGGCGCCGGCGGCGGACCGTCGGATCGGCGAAGGTGGTCATGCGGGGTGCCTCATTGGCCAGATGTTACGCGATTTCGGCGTTAGCGCGGGAAACTCAGAGTGACCGATCATGGCACGTCCGCGACCCGCAGCGCCTGCAGCTGGCCGGCGTGCTCGTCGGTCACCAGCAGGGTGGAGCCGCCCGGCTCCACCACCACCGCGCGCGGGACCTGCCCCGTCGGGATGTAGCCGAGGAGCGCGGGCTTGCCCGCCAGCGCCCGTGCGGTGTCCACCACGGCGATGCTGGACACCGCGCCGTTGAGGCTGTTCAGGTTCGAGTCCACCAGGACGATCCGCCGCCCGTTATCCGCGAACGTCTCGCCGAGCGGCGCCTCGCCCACTGCCACCCTGGCGATCAGCGCGTGCCGCGGATCGGTCCGCAGCCGCGCGGGGTCGAAGGCCAGCAGCTCGTCGCTGTCCCGCGCGGTCACCCAGAGCACCCCGTGCGACAGCATCGCGCGGGCCGACCCGCAGCCGGACCTGACTGTCTTGAACACGGCAGCAGCCGGGTGCGTCTCGGCCTGGTGCTCGTTCACGATGCTGATCGTCCCGCCGAGATTCGTGACATACAGCCACGTCCCGTCGGTGGCCAGGCCCACCGGCTGGTCCCCCATCGGCACGTCACCGACGAAGTCGCCAGCCGGGAAACCCTGGCCGAGTGCCGTCTTCAGGTTGAAAACCGCCATCTTGTTGCTGTTTTGCAGCGTGACGAAGGCGAACTTGCCGTCCGCCGAGACCAGGGCCTGGAAGGCTCCCTTGCCGCCGGGGCTGATCAGCGTGCCTGCCACCGGGTTCGCCGCGCCCTGCTCTGCCTGGGCCACGTTGAGGACCACGGCGCCGCTGCTCGCGGCCGCCAGCAGGTACTTCCCGTCCGGCGTCAGGGTGTCGCTCTTCGAGGCGTGGCTGGCCGGGATCGCCCGCACGAGCTCCGGCGCCAGGCCCGAGGTGTTGCGCAGCAGGTCCACGTCGCTGCCCGTGCTGACGAACGAGAACTGGCCGTCGGGCGTCACCGCGATGCCGAACGGGCTGCCGCCGGTGGCCACCGTCGCCGAGGTGACCCCGTTCAGGGTCGGTGCGGGCGCGGTTTTTGTCGAGCAGCCGGGCAGGCTGAGCACGGGCAGCTGAGTCTTGTGCTTGTGAGTGCCGCCGCCGACGGTCGGCTTGCCGTGGCCGCTGAGCGCGTATGCACCGCCCCCCGCGAGCAGTACCACCGCGCAGATGGCCGCCACCGGCAGCGGGGATCGCCACCAGGGCCGTCGACCCGAGCCAGGCGGCCCGAGGCCGCCTTCCCCGCCGTTGCTGACCGGCCTGGTCAGGCCCGGTGACGTCGACCCGCCCGCCGGGCCGCTGATCGGGCCGGTCGCGGGCGAGGCGGGCTGGCGGCGGGCGTCCGGCCACCGCGGCTCCGCGGCCGGCCCGGCTGTCGGCGGCCCGCCAGCAGGCGGCCCGGCCGCGGCGGGCATGGCGGCAGGCGGGGGGGTGAGCGGGGGCGGCGCCCCAGCCGCGGACTGATAGCCGGCGGCCTGCGTATGACCCGCACCCATCGGCGCGCTGCCGGCACCGGCCGGCTCGGGCGCCGCGGCGGGCCGGGCCGCCGGGCCCGAAGGTGCGGACCCGGGGCCGGCCGGCGGCGCGGACCCGGAATCAGCCGGGGCGGATACGCCAGGCGGCGGCGCGGATCCGGATTCAGCCGGCGGCGCGGACCCGGGGCCGGCCGGCGCGGGGCGCGACTCCGGCGCGGGGTGCGACTGCGGCGCGGGTCCCGCCATCGCGATCTCGGTCGCCGGGTGCGCCGGGACGGCCCGGCCCGGCCCGGCGGCGCGGAGCGCGTCCCTGAGCGCAGCCGCGAACTCGCGGCACGTCTGGTAGCGATCGGCCGGCGCCTTCGACAGCGCACGCCCGATGACCGCGTCGACGGCGGCAGGCAGGTCGGAGCGTCGCTCGCCTACTAGCGGCGGCGGGTCGTTGAGCTGCGCGTACATGACGGAGATGGTGTCGTGGCGCCGGAACGGCGGCTGTCCGGTCAGCATCTCGAACGCGGCGCAGGCCAGGCTGTACTGGTCGGTGCGGCCGTCGATCGGACGGCTCTCGATCTGCTCCGGCGCGATGTAGTCCAGCGTCCCGAGGAACTGCCCGGTAGCGGTCAGCCCGGAGACAGCGAGCGATGCCTTCGTCAGCCCGAAGTCGGACAGGTATACGTGATCGCGCCGGTCGAACGTCTGGCTGGCTTCCAGCAGCATGTTCGCGGGCTTCACGTCGCGGTGCACCAGGCCCCTGGCGTGCGCCGCATCGAGGGCCGACGCCACCTGGGACACGATCTCGGCCGCGCGACCGGCCGGGAGCGGCCCACCGCGCTCGATCAGCGACAGCACGTCACCGCCGCGAACGAGCCGCATCGCGATGAACAGCACGCCGTCTGCCTCACCTGCCGCATAGACCGGGATGATGTGCGGGTCGTCTACCGCCGCCGCTGCCCTTGACTCGCCGATGAACCGCCTTCGGAAGGCGTCATCCTCGGCCAGCGACGGCGCCATCACCTTCAGCGCCACGAGCCGGTCGAGGCGCGAGTCGTACGCGCGGAACACGGCCGCCATTCCGCCGTGGCCGATGCGCTCTTCGAGCCGGTATCCGGCGACATAAGATCCTGGGACCAGGCCGGTACCGGGAATCTGCTCGCTCACATGCTCCTCCAGCCCGCCGCGCGGCTATGGCAGCCGACGCGCGGCCGAGGCCGTTTTCCGGGGCGCTCCAAGTATCCATTTCGACCAGCCGGCCGTGTCAACTCGACCTAAACTCGAACACGAGCTAAACCCGGCTGATTGCCTATCCTTTTTACGGATCAAGCGCTCTACAGTTAGCAGATGACCTTTGAAGCTCCAGGTAGCGCGGTTGGCAGCGCCCAGATCCGGGTCCGGATCGAGGGCTCCGACCGGCTCCTAGACAGTGCGTCCAGTTACCGGATCGGGCGAGACCCGCAGTCCGACATCGTGGTCAGCGATCCGCGCGTTTCCTGGCACCACGCAGTGCTGCAGCATCAGGACGGCGGCTGGGTACTCGAGGACCCCGGCAGCACCAACGGCACGTTCGTCAACGGCGAGCGCGTGCAGCGAGTAACGATCTCCGGCGAGTGTCAGGCGCGCCTGGGCCACGCCACCGACGGTCCGCAGCTGCACTGCACCGCGATCGGCCCGCCCGCGCGGCCCGGCACCGTGCGGGTACAGGCGCCCACCGCGCGCTGGGGCGCCGAGGCCGCCGCCGTGCCGGACCAGCGCGTGCCGGACCAGCGCGTGCCGGACCAGCGCGTACCGGACCAGCGCGTACCGGACCAGCGCGTACCCGACCTGCGCGTGCCTGATCAGCGCGGGCCGGCCGCGAGCCCGCCGGCGCCTCCGCAGCGGGAAAGCTCCTATCGGCCGCCCAGCGCGGTCCTCCCGATGCCGGTCAGATCCCTGCGCATCGGGCGGGCTTCGGACAACGACATCGTCGTGCAGGACCTGGGCGTCTCCAGGTATCACGCGGAACTTCGGCGCACCAGCCGGGGTGAGTACGAGATCGTCGACCTGGACAGCCACAACGGGACGTTCCTGAATGGCCAGCGGATAAAGGTCGCGCCCGTCACCGAGACCGACCTCATCGGCGTCGGGCCCGCGACGTTCCGCCGGGTCGGCGATCAGCTGCAGGAATTCCTCGACACCGGCGACATCTCGCTCAGCGCGCGCGACCTTACCTGCACGCTGTCGAGCGGCAAGGTGCTGCTCGACAACGTCACCTTCCCGCTCGGCGAGCGGTGCCTGCTTGGCGTCATCGGCCCGAGCGGCGCGGGCAAGTCCACCCTGCTCGGCGCCCTGACCGGCATCGCGCCGGCCACCGGCGGGAACGTCCTGTACGACGGCCGTGACCTGTACAAGAGCTATGCCGAGCTGCGGCACCGGATCGGGCTCGTGCCGCAGGAGAACATCCTGCACACGCAGCTGACGGTGCGGCGGGCGCTGGAATTCGCGGCCGAGCTCCGGTTCCCGCGTGACACCAGCAAGCAGGAGCGCAAGCGCCGGATCGACGAGGTGCTCGAGGAGCTCTCGCTGACCGCGCACGCGAGCACCAGGACATCGGCGCTGTCCGGCGGTCAGCAGAAGCGCGTCAACGTGGCGCTCGAGCTGCTGACGAAGCCATCGCTGCTGTTCCTGGACGAGCCCACCTCTGGCCTCGACCCCGGCCTGGACAAGTCCGTCATGGAGCAGATGTCGAAGCTCGCGCACGACGGCCGCACCGTCATCGTGGTGACGCACAGCGTTGCCAACCTGAACCTGTGCGACCGGCTCCTGGTACTCGTCCCCGGCGGGAAGATCGCGTTCTTCGGGCCGCCGGCCGACGGGCTGCGGCACTTCGGCAAGCAGGACTGGGCCGAGGTCTTCCAGTCGTTCGAGCAGCAGCCCGGCCGCGACTGGGCCGGCGAGTTCCGCTCCTCGCCTTACTACAGCCGCTACATCACGGCCGAGCTGAACAACACCCCGGTCGTGGCCGGCTCTGCCCGCGATGCCCAGGCGGCGCCCGCGAGCAGGAACGGCTTCGCGCACCTGCGCACCATGTGCCGCCGGTACATGGCGGTGATCGCCTCCGACCGGCTGTACCTGGGCGTGCTGGCGGGCCTGCCGATCGCGCTCGGGCTGCTGGTCCGCGTCATCCCGTCGCCGAACGGGCTCGTCGGACCGGACAACGCGGACGCGACGTCGCTGCTGCTCGTGCTCAGCGTCGGCGCCGTGCTGAGCGGCACCGCGAACGCGATCTGGGAGATCGTCAAGGAACGATCCATCTACAGCCGAGAACGGGCCGCCGGCCTGTCGGCCGGCGCGTACCTGATATCGAAACTGGTCATCCTCGGTGTCATGAGCGGCCTGCAGGCCGTCGTGCTGGTGGCCGTCGGGCTCATCGGCAGGCCGCTGCCCAAGCAGGGCACGATCCTGCCGCACCTGCCGCTCGTCGAGCTGATGCTGGCCATGTTCGTGCTCGGCGTCGCGTCCATGGCCCTCGGCCTGCTGCTGTCGTCGGTCGTCGACACCTCCGACAAGGCGATGCCGCTTCTCGTCGTCGTCGTCATGTTCCAGGTCGTGCTCAGCGGCGGCATCTTCCCGCTGCACGGGAAGGTCGGCCTGGAAGAGGTGGCGTGGCTCTCGCCGTCACGCTGGGGGTACGCGGCGACCGGCGCGACCGTCGACCTCAACCACGTGATACCGCCCACCGCGTCGGCACCGCCGGCCGGGATCCGGCCGGGGCCGGGCGCGGCGAGCCTGCCGGCCCGCAACGTGACCGTCGCGAAGGTGTCGGCGACGTCGGGCAAGCCGAAGGCGAGCCCGTCCGCGAGCACCAGCTCCAGGCCGGCGTCTCCGCCCCGCCAGGTCAGCCAGGCCAGCACCTCGTCCAACGATCCGCTATGGGACCACACGGCGAAGGCGTGGCTCACCGACATACTCCTGCTGCTCGCGCTCGCCCTGGCGTACGCGATCCTGACCTGGTGGCGACTCGCCAAGATGGGACCGGTCAAGCGCCGCTGAGCGGCCGGAGGGCCGGAGGGCCGGCCCTCCGGCTCGCACCCTAGTCGGCGAGGATGTTGTACGGGGCCGTGCCCCTGATGTAAACCGGGGTGCCGTGACCGTCGGGCGTGATCGTCAGGTCCTTGTGGAACCAGGCGGCCGCGTCCATCCAGATCCGCACGCAGCCATGCGAGACCGGATACCACGGCACCGGGACGTCCCCGTGAATCGCGTACGCCGTGCCGATGAAGAAGACCGGGTTGTACATCTCGCCGAGCGGGACGTGCACCCAGCCAGGGTCGAAGTACAGCGCCCGGAAGTTCCCGTCCGGGGTGATCCAGCCGCATCCCTGACCGGCCAGGCAGTTGCCGCCGGAGGAGACGTGCAGGATCAGGGCCGGCTTGTAGTCCCGGTAGAGCACGAGCACCTGGATGCTCAGGTTGATCTCCACCCGCTTCGCCGCCCCGTGCCTGATCAGCACCCGCGGCGCCCTCGGGTGCACGAGCGCCTTGCGGAACGCGTACGTGACGACCGAGTTGCTCCACTTGGTCAGCGGCAGGCCCTGCACCTCCTTGAACGCCCACACCGCCTGCTGCATGTCGGCGCCGTAGATCCCGTCGATGGGTCCCGGGTAGTAGTGCAGCTGGGCGAGCCGACGCTGGACGCTGCGCACCGCCGCGCCCTTGTTGCCGTAGAAGAGGTCATGACCGGGCGGCAGGTACGGCGCGCTCGCCGTCGCGGCGTGCACGGGGACTCCCCCCGTCAGCACCGACCCGAGAGCGAGTGCGGCCGTCGCCGCGATGACACCAAGGCCCCGCCGAATCCGTGTCTGCATGGCGTCTCGCCTCCCCCGGCGGGCTCCGTTATCGGGGTATACGCACACCGATCAGCGGCCTAGCCCGTATTTCAATTATCAGTCTGGATTCGGCCGGGCGCAAAGGACCAAAGGCCCGTCCCGCCAGGTGCCTGGCGGGACGGGCCTCAGGTCTGTGGCTACCGCCGCCGCGGGCCGGGAAGGCCCGGCTCAGAGCCAGTAAGGCGCCTTGCCGCGGACGTAGACCGGCGTGGCGTGCGGACCGCCGACGGTCAGCTCCTTGTGGAACCAGTTCTCGACGTCTTCCTGCAGCCGGACGCAGCCGTGCGAGGCCGGGTACCACGGCACCGGGTCGCCGCCGTGCATCGCCTGACCGGCCTGGGTGTTGAACATGACCGGGTTGTACATCCAGCCGAGCGGCACCTTGTCCCAGCCAGGGATGAAGTAGGCGGCGTGGTAGTTGCCGTCCTCGGTGACCGCGTATCCGCAGGACCCGTCGCCCTTGGGCGGCAGCGGGTTGCAGAAGTAGTAGCCGCCGCCGCTGGAGACATCCAGGATCAGGTGCACCTTGTTCTTCTTGTACAGGACGAGCACCTGCTCCTTGAGGTTGATCTCCACCCGCTCGGCCCCGCCGTTCGCCTTCAGCACCTTCGGCGCCTTCGGGTGCGCGAGGGCCTTGCGGAACGCCCAGGTGATGATCGAGTTGCTGTACTGATTCATCGGCAGGCCGTTGACCCGCTTGAACGCCCACACCGCCCACTCGAGATCCTGCCCGTAGACGCCGTCGACGGGGCCGGCGTAGTAGTGCAGCTGGTTGAGCCGCCGCTGCACGCTCTTAACCGCGGCGCCCTTCTGGCCGTAATACAAATCGTGCTTCGGCGGCGCGTAGGTCGCTGTGGCCTGCCCCGTCGCCGGCTGGCTGGCGTCGCTCGAGAACCTCAGCCCGCTTGTCGACGCACTCGCCATTCCCGGTCCGCACGCCATTGCCCCGGCGGCCGCCAGCGCTCCCGCCCCAAACAGCCAGCGCCGAACATTCCGATTCATTTCACTCCTATTAGTGCACCAACCACCGAGGGCCCGCCCCGGAGAGGGACGAGCCGAGAGAACTTAGCCGTAATTCCAGACGTTTCAGCCTAACTTCTGGTTGCCTCACAGGTCGATCCTGCAACTCCGAATCGTTACCTAACCATCAGATAGCGGGAACATCAGGCCGGAAATCGGCCGACCGTGTGCAGGCTCAGCGCCGAGGGTATCTACCTCCGAGCAAGAATCGGGACTTGGCGCGGGCGTGTTTCGGCGCAGGACGGAGAACATCGTGAGCCAGGCGGCTGCGTGACTGCCAGGTACTCTGACGCCCGGCGCGCGAACGCGCACGCCGCCGGCATCCTCGACGGTCTCGCGGCGCAGCTCGGCCTCCGCATCGTCCAGGTCAGGGGGCGCCCGGTGCTGGCCCGGCCGGACGGCACGCCGGTCCAGACGTGGCGCGAGGACTATCCGTACGAGCGGCGGCTCGGCCGCGGGCAGTACGAGAAGGCCAAGCGCGGGCTGCAGATCGAGCTGCTGAAAATGCAGCACCACATCAAGGCCACCGGCGGCCGGCTGCTGATCGTCTTCGAGGGCAGGGACGCGGCCGGCAAGGGCGGCACGATCAAGCGTTTCACGGAAAACCTCAACCCGCGCGGCGCGCGCGTGGTGGCGCTGGAGAAGCCGACCGACCGGGAACGGACGGAGTGGTATCTGCAGCGCTACATCACGCACCTGCCCGCGGCCGGGGAGATCGTGATGTTCGACCGGTCCTGGTACAACCGGGCCGGGGTAGAGCGCGTGATGGGATTCTGCCGGCCGGATGAGTGCATGGAGTTCCTGCGCGAGGCGCCGGAGTTCGAGCGCATGCTCGCCAGGGACGGCATCATCCTCGTCAAGTTCTGGTTCTCGGTGTCCAGGTCCGAGCAGCTGCGGCGGTTCGTGGACCGGCAGCTCGACCCGGTGAAGCGCTGGAAGCTCAGCCCCATCGACCTCGCGTCGCTCGACAAGTGGGACGAGTACACCGAGGCCAAGGAGTCGATGTTCTTCTTCACCGACCTCGCCGACGCGCCGTGGACGGTCGTGAAGAGCAACGACAAGAAGCGCGCCCGGCTGGAAGCGATGCGCTACGTCCTGAGCCGTGTCCCCTACGAGGGCAGGGACGACAGGGTGATCAGGAAGCCGGACCCGCTGATCGTCGGGCCGGCGCCGCTGCTGTACGAGAGCGCGGAGCTGGCCAGCTAGCCTTCCGGCCGGCCATCCCAGGTCACCGCGATGCGGACGCTGGGCCGGTCCAGCATCACGACGTCCGGCTCGGCCGGCGGCGCATCCGCGCGCCGCCACACCCGCAGTACCACGTCGCAGGCTCGCGGCCGGCCGCTCTCCGCCCAGACCGCGGCCCGGGCCGCGAGGTAGCGGGCGAGCAGCTCGCCGCCCGGCCCGTATCCGCGCAGGCGTACCCCCGCGCGCATCCGGCCGTGACCCGGGCCGGCCAGCAGCGCGGCCACGCCCACGGTGCGCGGATCGGTGACGTTCGCCGCCAGGCCGCCCATCGGCAGCATCTCCCCCGGTACCCGCGCCGCCGGGCGCAGCACGGTGAGCCGGCACAGGTCCGGCTCGGTCAGCGTCAGCCACATGTCGAGATCACCCAGCTCTGCGCCGTCGGTGACGGGCAGGCCGGTATCCACGTCCGCGTAGCCGCCCGCCAGCGCGTCCCGTACCGCCGCGGCGTCGACCGGGACGTCGTCCGCGACCTGCACCACGAGCAGGTCGGGACCGCCAAGGCGGACCGCGAGCTGCGGCCGGGCGAACGCGCCGAGCATGGCGACGAAGCCGCACCGGCAAGCCGACCGGCTCAGCCAGCAGCCGCCGGCCCGCTCCAGCGCCACCGACAGCTCAAGCCCGCAGACCGACAGCGGCAGCACCAGCCGGCCCGCCGCCGTCAGCTGGTCCAGCCAGGCGGGCGCGATGTCCCACGCGCCCGCCGTCACGATGATCCGGTCGAACGGGGCGCCTGCAGGGTCGCCGAAGCCGCCGTCGGCGCAGATCACGCGCACCGCGCCGAACCCGGCCGCGGCCAGGCTGGCGCGCGCCCGCGTCACCAGCTCCGCGTCGATGTCGACGGTGGTGACCACTCCGTCCGGCCCCGCGACCATGGACATGATCGCCGCGTTGTAACCGCTGCCGGTGCCGATCTCGAGCACCCGGTGCCCCCGCCGCAGGTCGAGCTGCTCGAGCATGATCGCCATCATCGCGGGCTGGGAGGACGAACTCACCGGGACGCCGTCGGGGCCGCACTTGAGCACGAATGCCTCGTCCCGGTAGGCATCTGCCTCGCCGACCTCCGGCACGAACAGGTGCCTCGGCACGCGGGCAAATGCATCCCGGACGCGCTTGCTCAGGGCCCGGCCGTCGGCCCGAAGGCCGGCCGCCATCCGGGCGCGGGCGGCGTCGGCCGCGCCGGGGCCGGAGACAAGCTTGTGATCGTTCATGCGATCACCTCACGCCCACCACGATAAGCCGAACTCGCGACGCGGCGCCGGCGTCGCTATGAGCTGGCGGTCCTGAGCCGGGACACGGCGTACAGGGCGATCGTCGCCGCCATGCCCGCGTTCAGCGACTCGGCCGCCGCCGCGATCGGGATGCGCGCGATCACGTCGCACTGCTGCGCGACCAGCCGGGACAGCCCCTTGCCCTCGGAGCCGACGACCAGCACCAGCGGCGAGTCGGCGAGCGTCAGCTCGCCGATCTCCTCGCTGCCCCCGGCGTCGAGGCCGACGACGAACAGGCCGTCTTCCTGATAGCTGCCGAGTGCCCTGGTCAGGTTCGCGGTCTGGGCGACCCGGACGCGCGCGAGCGTGCCCGCGGACGCCTTCCACGCGCCGGCCGTGACCCCGGCCGACCGCCGGGACGGCACCAGGATCCCGTGCCCGCCGAAGGCCGCGGCCGACCTGACGATCGCGCCCAGGTTGCGCGGGTCGGTGACCCCGTCGAGCGCGACGATCAGCGGCGGGACGCCCTGGTCGCGCGCGACCTGCACGAGGTCGTCCGGATCGGCGTAGGAGTAC
>Ga0335078_10000696_pt1 | contig 51903 bp, 46 predicted proteins | sample Lox_Sample_32_FD_206711 | JGI IMG/M metagenome (GOLD analysis project Ga0335078, IMG submission 206711) | Soil microbial communities from Loxahatchee National Wildlife Refuge, Florida, United States - Lox_Sample_3.2 | ecosystem: Environmental > Terrestrial > Soil > Wetlands | place: USA... | reverse complement strand
AGCAAGGAGCAGATCGCGGCCGTCAAGATCGCCGGGCGCGAGTGGCACCCGGAATGGAACTACCGCATCTCTCCGAGCACTCGCTCACCGTGACCCGATCCACAGTTATTGATCCGCGAGCCCTTAGTGGACCCGCCCGCCGACGGCCCTCACGCCGTGACGTGCCGCGCACAGCCGTCCGGAATTACACTTAACGTGCGGGTCACGGCACCGATGCCGCAACTGAACGACCGGGGGTTGGCGCTTGAAGGGAGCGGGGATCGGCTTGGGATGGCTCGCAGCGTGCGCCGGCGCGATTGCGCTGGCCGCCGCGACTGCCGTCATCAATCTGGAGAGCTCGATCGTCGACCGGCCGGTCCTGTTCACGAGCCTCCGCCTCGTCTACTGCGGGGGGCTGGTCGTGATCGCGCTGGCGGTGCTGGCCCGCGGCGCCGGCGCCCGGATGGCGGGACCGATCCTGGCCGCGTCCTATTTGCTCGCGCTCGCCGGCCTGACCGCGGTGAACTCTCCTGTCGCGTTCACGCTCGGGCGGATCGCCGTCCAAGCGTCGCTCCTGCTGTGCCTGTACGTCGTGTTCGCCTATCCGAGCGGCCACGTCGAGCAGCGGGGCGCGACCCGCCTGCTCGCGGGCTCCGGCGTCGCGATGGCGCTGTTGCTCGCGGCGAACCTGCTGCTGTCCGACATCCAGCCCGTGGCCGGTCCGTTCGTACGCTGCAGCGGCAGCGAGTGCCCGTCCAACCCGCTCAACGTGCTCGCCGCCGGCCACGGCGCCGGCACCGCGCTGTCGACCGCGCTCGCCGTCGTCACGGCGCTCACGCTCGCCGGCGCCGCCGTGCTCGTCGCGCTCCGGGCGGCGCGGGCGACGCCATTGCAGCGCCGGAGCCTCGCGCCCCTGCTGACATGGGCCGTGCTCGCTGCTCTCAGCTACGCGTTCTTCTTGAGCGTTCGCACGAGCGATCAGCATGCGTCGCTGCTCACCCCAGCCGCCGTGGCGACCGCCGCGATCATCGCCGCGATGCCGCTGGCGATCGGACTTGGAATCGCGCGCGGACGCGTGTTCGCAATGGGCGCGCTGGAGCAGATGGTCGCCGCGCTCGGAGGTGAGTCGAGCCTGGCCGGCCTGCAGCAGACGATGTCGCGAGCGTTTGCGGACACGAGGCTGCGGCTGCTGCTCTGGCAGTCCTCCGACAGCCGTTACGTCGACGTGGACGGCGCCGTGGTCGAGCTCGTGGCGATCGACCCGCGTCGAAAGATAACGCCGGTGAGTCGCAACGGCGACAACCTCGCCGCGGTCGTGCACGATCCGATGCTGTCCGAGCATGTGCTAGAAGCGTCGGTCTCCGCGATCCGGCTCGCGGTCGACAACGCTCGCCTGCAGCACGACCTCACGGCCTCGATCGATGAGCTGGCGGCCTCGCGCAAGCGCGTCGCCGGGGCCGCCGACGAGGAGCGGCGCCGGATCGAGCAGGACCTGCACGACGGCGCGCAGCAAGGACTGGTGGCGCTGCGGATCAAGCTGGCGCTGCTTGCGGAGCTCGCAGCCGAGGACCCCCAGTCGATCGTGCCGGCGCTGGCCGACGCCGGCGAGCGCGTCGACAAGGCGCTCGATCACATCCGCAGTCTCGCCAAGGGCATCTACCCGTCGACGCTCCGCGACCTCGGGCTCGGCTATGCCCTCGGAGCCGTCGTGCGAGACCTGCCGCTCGAGGTCGTCGTGCGAACCGATCTCAACCGGCGGTTCCCGACCGATGTCGAGACCGCGGTCTATTTCTGCTGCGTCGAGGCGCTCCAGAACGTGGCCAAGCACTGCGGCAGCGGCGCCCGAGTCGACCTGCAGGCCTCCGAGGAGCCATGCGGCCTGCGGTTCATGATCGCCGACTGTGGTCCGGGGTTCGATCCAGCGCTGAAGAGGGCCACCCGTGGACTCACCGGGATGCGCGATCGCCTGGAGGCGATCGGCGGCGAGCTGACGATCCGCTCCGCGCGGGGAGCCGGAACGACCGTGACCGGGCGCGTGCCCGCGAGCCTGCTGTGAGAGTCGGCGACTTCCCGGAGGGCGTGCAAGCCCGTCCCGCGTACACATGTGCGCACCGTGGACAGCCGTCGTATTCCCCGAAACGATCATCCGATTCCGGCTCAATCCAGCCCCACGACCCCGGTTCGCGTCCTGATCGTCGATGACGAGCGTTACTTCCAGGACGTCGTTCGCGAACTGATCGACGCCACCTCGGGCTTCGAGTGCATCGGCTCCGCCTGCTCGGGCGAGGAGGGCATCGACGAGGCCGATCGGCTGCGGCCCGACCTGGTCCTGATGGACGTCCGCATGCCGGGCATCGGCGGGATGGAGGCGGCACGGCGGATGAATGCTCGCGGCAATCCCGCGATCGTCGTGCTCGTCAGCGCCGAGGAGGGGCTGGCCGACGGCTCCCGCGGCGGCGCATCCGAGGTCGTCCCCAAGCGCAAGCTGTGCCGGTCGCTGCTCAGGCGTTTGTGGGAGGAGCGCGGGCAGACGCTGGCCGAGACGCGCTCGTAATAACTTGCCCGTCATGGAGTGGCGGCCGCTCGGCTCATCTGGCCTCGAGGTTTCGCGGCTGTCGCTCGGGTCGTGGCGGACGTTCGAGCGGATAACGCGAGAGGACGCGGTCGCGGTGATGAGCGCCGCCCGTGAGCTCGGCTTGAATTTCCTCGACGACGCCCGGTACGACGACGAGACCGGGACCGCGCCGATTCCGACCGGCTATTCCGAGGTCCTGTTCGGCGAGCTGTTCCGCGCCGTCGGGTGGACTCGAGCGGACACGATCGTCTCGAACAAGCTGTGGTGGGAGTTCTGGCCCGAGCAGAGCGCCGCCGCCGAACTCGACGGCTCGCTGAACCGGATGGGCTTCGACTACATCGACCTGATCTACGCGAACCCGCCGCCGGACGGACTGCCCGTCGCCGACATGGTCGCCGCCGTGGGCGAGCTCGTGACGTCCGGCAAGGCGCGCGCCTGGGGAATCGTCAACTGGGAGCCGGGCCCGTTCCTGGAGGCGACGCACGCGGCCGCGGCACAGGGCGTCCCGGCGCCCTGCGCCGCACAGCTCCCGTACAGCCTCGTCCGCCGCGCCTGGGTCGAGAGCGACGATATGACCGCGGCGCTGGACGCGTCGGCCGCCGGCGTGGTGGCGTCGTTCGTGCTGGCCGGAGGCGTGCTCACCGGCAAGTACGACGCCGGGCAGACGGGGCGCGCCGCCGCCGACATCGACGACCAGCGGTTGGCGGCGGCGCGCGAGCGCGGGGACCGCCTGCGTGCGCTGGCGACGGAGCTCGGGTCCACCCCGGCTCCGCTCGCGATCGCGTTCGCGCTCGCGAATCCGAGGGTCGCCACCGTGCTGTTCGGCGCCACGTCGCGGGCGCAGATCGACGACAACGTGACCGCGCTCCAGGTCGACTCCGCGACGGTGAAGCGGATCCTGGAGATCTGAGCGCGGTGGATCTGCTCGAGGGGCCGGCCGGCGCAGACCCCGCGCTCGACGTCGCCCTGCCGCACGCCCTGCTCGGCCTCGTCGCCGACGGCCGACGGGCTGGCGTGCTGCGGCACTACCGCCCGCGCGCCACCGTGGCGTTCGGACGCCGGGACGGCTTCCTCCCTGGGTTCGCGCGGGCGGCCGCGGCCGCGCAGCGCCTGGGGTTCACGCCGGTGGTCCGCGGCGCGGGGGGCCGCGCCGCCGCCTACGACCAGGGCTGTCTCGTGTTCGACCTGATCGTGCCGCAGACCGACGCGATGGTCGGAATCCAGGCGCGCTTCTCCGGCGAGGCCGAGCTGCAAGCGCAGGCGCTGCGGAGCCTCGGCGTCGATGCCCGGGTGGGCGAGGTGCCGGGCGAGTACTGCCCGGGCGAGTTCAGCGTCAACGCACGCGGGCGCGTGAAGCTGATCGGCGCCGCGCAGCGGATCGTCCGGGGAGCCTGGCTACTGTCGAGCGTGGTCGTCGTCGACGGCGCACTCGGGCTCCGCGCGGTTCTGGAGGACGTCTACGCCGCGCTCGGCCTCGAGTGGGATCCGGAGACGACCGGCTCGGTGGCGGGTGAGCGGCCCGGCGCCCGCGTCGAGGACGTGCGGAAGGCTCTGCTGGCCGGCTACGGCCGGCGCTACGAGCTGTCGGCGGCCGTGCTGGGCGAGGCGGAGTTGGCCCGCGCGCGCGAGCTGGTCGAGCGCCACCGGGTCGCGGTCTGACCGCGCCGGCTGCACCCCGGTGGCGCCCCGGCCCCGGGGCGAGAAACTCGCCACTCGGCAGACCCGCGTCGCCGAGTGCGTCGTTCCCCGGGCTATTCGCGAGTGGCGACGCATTCGGCGCCGGCAGCTGGTCGAGTGGCGAGAAACTCGCGATCGCCGCGAAGATGTGCCTCAGCACGACCTCAACCTGTCCGTGGCCGCGTGCGCGGGAACGGAACCGGTCGGGTGCCCGAGCCGCCACGGCAGGCTCTGAAGCCCGTCGCTGTCGATCGCGACGTCCTGCGCGTCGTGGCTACTGATCGCGGGGCGAGCGATAACCGACGGATCCGATCGCGACGAGCGACAGGAACGCCACCGCCGGTAGCGGCTCACCGGCCGCGATCAGCCCGACCCGACTCGAGCGCCACCGCGTCGAGATCTGGCGGCCGAGCGCGTCAGCGTCAGTCCGGCCGGCGCCTACCTCGTGTGGTGGACGTCCTGCAGGCCGAAGACCGGGGTGTCGATCCCCTCCGATCGCGCCTTCAGCTGGAGCGCCAGGTACAGCGAGTAGTGGCGCGACTGGTGCAGGTTGCCGCCGTGGAACCACAGGCCATGTTGCTGGGTCGGCTTCCACATGTTGCGCTGCTCTCCCTCCCACGGGCCCGGGTCCTTGGTCGTGTCGGATCCGAGGCCCCACACCTTTCCGACCTTGTCGGCGACCTCCCGGGAGATCAGGTCGGCCACGAACCCGTTCATCGACTCGTAGCCGGTCGCGTACACGACGAGGTCAGCCGGGGGCTCTGTACCGTCGGTCATCACCACGGCGTCCTCGGTGAGGTGGTCGACCTGACCCGGCTGCAGCTTGATCTGGCCGCTCGCCACCAGCTCGGAGGCGCCCACGTCGATGTAGTAGCCCGACGCCCGCCGCAGGTACTTCATGAACAGCCCCGATCCGTCCTCCCCCCAGTCGTGCTGGAACCCGGCCGCCTCCAGCCGCGCGTAGAAGTCGGCGTCGCGTTCGCGGATCTGCTCGTACACCGGGATCTGCAACCCGGCCAGGATCCGGTAGGGGAGCGAGGCGAACGTCAGGTCGGCCTTCTCGGTGGTCATCCCCCCGGCCACCGCCTCCTCTGAGTACAGCGCGCCGAGCGCGATCTCCATCAGCGTGTCCGACCTCACCACGTGGGTCGAGGATCGCTGCACCATCGTCACGTCCGCGCCGTGCTCCCACAACGCCGCGCAGATGTCGTGGGCCGAGTTGTTGGATCCGATCACGACGGCGCGCTTGCCGCGGTACGCGTCGGGACCGGGATGCTGGGAGGAGTGGTGCTGGTCGCCCTTGAACCGGTCCATGCCCGGGAACGGCGGCGTGTGCGGGCGGCCGGACATGCCCGTCGCCATCACCAGCTGCTTGGGGCGGAGCGTGATCTCGCGCCCTTCGCGCTCGACGACGAGCACCCACTCGCCGGCGTCCTCGTCGTAGTGCGCGCTCTTCGCGGTCGTGGACCCCCAGTAGTTGAGCTCCATCACGCGCGTGTACATCTCGAGCCAGTCCGCGATCTTGTCCTTGGGCGAGAACACCGGCCAGTTCGGCGGGAACTTGACGTACGGCAGGTGGTCGTACCACACCGGATCGTGCAGGCACAGCGACTTGTACCGGTTGCGCCACGAGTCGCCCGGACGCGGGTTGCGCTCGACGATGATCGTCGGGACCTCCAGCTGGCGCAGACGCGCGCCGAGCGCGATCCCGCCCTGGCCGCCACCCACGATCACCACGTAGGGCTGCACCGTGTGCCCGAGCTCCTCGGCCTCGCGCTGGCGATCCTCGAGCCAGGTGTGCCGCTCCGGGTTCGCTCCGTGCTGCACTCCCTTGGGCCGGCGCAGCCCAAGTCCCTGCTCGTACTCCTTGAGCTCGTCGAGCACGGTGAGCAACGTCCATCCCTGGCCGGCGATCAGCCGCAGGAGTCCCGATCCGCGGCCCGTCTCGGTCTCGAAAGCGATCCATGCCGTGGTGACGCCGTCGGCGGTCTCGGGCTCTTCGGTGGCGTGCCAGCCCCGGGGCTTCACGTGTCCGAGCGTGTGCTCGAGCATGTCCCTGATCCCCTCCCGGCCCTCGACGGTCTTGATGTTCCAGGTGAAGGCGACCAGATCACGCCAGTAGCTCTCGGGCGCAAACATCTCCGCGGCGCCGGCGGCATCGCCCTGCTCGAGCACGGCGCCGAAGCGCGCCAGCCAGTCGTCGACCTCGGTGGCCGCGGGTGAATGGGCGGCGGCGGTTGCGGACATCGTCTCTCCTCCTCGGTTCCGGTGGCGGAAGTCTCCAATTCTCCATCAGTGCGCGATTGCAAGTCCAGGCTTATCAGGCTAGGCTTATGACTTATCGTCGCCGAAGACCTCGACACCACCCGGCTTGCCGCGACGCTGCGGCTGAGCATCGGCCTCCTGCTGCGGCGGATGCGACAGATCCCGACCGGCGACGAGCTCACGCTGTCTGAAAGCGCCGCGCTCGCGCGACTGGATCGCGGCGGTCCGGCCACGGCGGCCACACTGGCGCGCGCCGAGCAGATCAGCCCCCAGTCGATGGGCGCGACGCTGGCCGCACTCGAGGCACGCGGGCTGGTCACGCGCGCATCCGACCCAGAGGACGGCCGGCGCGTGATCCTGTCGATCACGGAATCCGGCCTCCAGGTCCTTCGCGACCGCCGCAACGCGAGGACCGAGCGGCTCGCCCAAGCGCTCGCCTCGGGGTTCACCCCCGCCGAGCTCGAACAGCTGATGGCGGTGGCGCCGCTGCTCGAGCGGCTGGCCCAGAGCATCTGATGCCGGCCGCCGCGACGGACGACGGCTACAAGTGGGTCGCGCTGTCGAACACGACGATGGCCGTGTTCATGTCGGCGCTCGACGGCTCGATCGTGATCATCGCGCTGCCGGCGATCTTCCGCGGCATCAACCTCGATCCGCTGGCGCCGGGCAACATCAGCTACCTGCTGTGGATGATCATGGGCTACCGGCTCGTCCAGGCCGTGCTCGTCGTCACCGTCGGCCGGCTCGGCGACATGTACGGGCGGGTCAAGATCTACAACAGCGGATTCGCGGTGTTCACGGCGGCGTCGATCCTGCTGTCGTTCGACCCGTTCACCGGCGCCCACGGTGCGCAGTGGCTAATCGGCTGGCGCGTAGTGCAGGCCCTCGGCGGTTCGATGCTCACGGCGAACTCGGCCGCGATCCTGACCGATGCCTTCCCCGCCGACCAGCGCGGCCTCGCGCTCGGGATCAACCAGGTCGCCGCGATCGCCGGCCAGTTCATCGGCCTGGTCGCGGGCGGGGTCCTCGCCGCCATCGACTGGCGGGCGGTGTTCTGGGTCAACGTCCCGGTCGGCGTGTTCGGAACCGTGTGGGCGTACCACAAGCTGCGTGACACGGGCGAGCGCCACCCCGGCCGCATCGACTGGTGGGGCAACGTCACGTTCGCGGTCGGCCTGAGCGCGATCCTGATCGGCGTGACCAACGGCATCAAGCCGTACGGAGGTCACGCGATGGGCTGGACCAACCCGGCGGTGATCGGATCGATCGTCGGCGGTTTCGTCCTGCTCGTCGCGTTCGTCTTGATCGAGCGCCGCGTCACCGACCCGATGTTCGAGCTCGGCCTGTTCCGGATCCGGGCGTTCGCCGCCGGCAGCGCGGCGGGCCTGATCGCCGCCACCGCGCGGGGCGGCCTGCAGTTCATGCTGATCATCTGGCTCCAGGGCATCTGGCTACCGCTGCACGGCTACAGCTACACCGAGACGCCGCTGTGGGCCGGCATCTACCTGTTGCCGCTGACCGCCGCGTTCCTGATCTCGGGCCCGGTGTGCGGCTACCTGTCGGATCGCTTCGGCGCCCGCGGCTTCGCCACCGCCGGCATGCTCGTGTTCGCCGCGAGCTTCGTCGGCCTGATGCTGCTGCCCGTCGACTTTCCCTACTGGGCGTTCGCCGGCTTGATCACGCTCAACGGGATCGGGGTCGGGATGTTCAGCGCCCCGAACTCGGCCTCGATCATGAGCAGCGTCCCCGCGCGCCAGCGCGGCGCCGCGTCGGGGATGCGGTCGACTTTCCAGAACACCGGCACCGCGCTGTCGATCGGCGTGTTCTTCTCGCTCCTGATCGCGGGGCTCGCGACCAGCCTGCCGGCGCAGCTGCTCGCGGGCCTGCAGGAGCAGGGCGTCTCGCACGCGGTCGCGCATCAGGTCGCCGGCCTGCCGCCGGTGTCCTCGCTGTTCGCGGCCGTGCTCGGCGAGAACCCGGTGGCGCACCTGCTGGCGCCGACCGGCGCGCTGTCGTCGCTGTCAGAGGCGCACCGGCACGTCCTGACCGGCACGCACTTCTTCCCGCACCTGATCGCGGCCGCGTTCCACGACGGCCTCGTCGTCGTGTTCAGCGTCGCCGCGGGACTGTCGGTGCTCGCCGCGGTCGCCTCGCTGATGCGGGGCGGCCGTTACGTCCACACCGAGCCGCACCCACCCAGGAAAGGAACGCCCCATGACCAAACCGATCGACCCGCGGCGCGCGGCGCTGCTCGTGATGGACTATCAGAACGGGATCGTCGACATGCTCGGCGAGCCTGACAACCTGCTCTCGCGGGCGGCGGAGGCCATCGGGGAGGTGCGCCGGCACGGGGGCAAGGTCGGGTACGTCCGGGTCGCGTTCGAGGACGCCGACTTCGAGGCGATCCCGCCGACGAGCGGGATGGGGGCGCGCGTCGGCACGTCGGCCGAGGCGTTCCATAACGACTCCCCCGCCACCGCGATCCACGACCGGGTGGCCCCCGAACCCGGCGACATCGTCGTACGCAAGGTCAGGGTCGGCGCGTTCTCGACCACCGACCTCGACGCGCAACTGCGCGAGCGGGGCATCGACACGCTGGTCCTCGCCGGGATCAGCACGAGCGGCGTGGTGTTGTCGACCGTCCGCGACGCCAGCGACCGCGACTACCGCGTGCTCGTCCTCGCCGACGCCACCGCGGATCGCAAGCCCGACGTGCACGCGTTCCTTACCGAGCGGATCTTTCCCCGCCAGGCCGACGTGATCACGGTCGCAGAGCTGGCGGGGCTGCTGCGGCCGAGCGACCCCGAGTAACTCGCCACTCGACCATCCGCGTCGGCCGAACGGCGATTCGGTCGGCTCTCAGGCACGCATTTCGCAACACTCGGCCTCAGGATCTCGTCGAGTGGTGCGTTACTGGCGGTAGTGGGCGAGGCGGTCCGCGGCCTCGGCGATCACCTCGGGGCGCTTGCAGAACGCGAACCGGACCAGCGTCGGCGCCGCGCCCTCATCGTCGTAGAACACGCCGGTCGGGATCGCCACCACGCCACAGCGCTCGGGCAGCTCCCGGCAGAACTCGACCGCGTCCTCACCCACGTCCGCGTTGACGAAATACGTGCCGGCCGGCGTGAGCGGGTGCAGCCCGGCGGCCGACAGCCCGTCGCAGAGCTGATCGCGCTTGGCCCGCAGGTCGTCGCGGATCGCCTCCACTTCCGACCGCGGCAACCGCAGCGCCGCGGCCGCGGCGTGCTGCAGCGGGGTGCCGCCGGCGAACGTCAGGAACTGCTTGACCGTCCGCGCCGCCGCCACCAGGTCCGCGGGGCCCGAGCACCAGCCGATCTTCCAGCCGGTGAACGAGAACGACTTGCCGACGCTCGAGATCGTGAGCGTGCGCGGACCCATCCCCGGCAGCTTCGCGATCGGGATGTGCGCGCCGTCGTAGACGAGGTGCTCGTACACCTCGTCGGTGACGCAGATCAGGTCGTGCTCGACGCACGCCGCCGCGATCAGCTCGAGCTCGTCGCGGTTGAGCACCCGTCCCGTCGGGTTGTGCGGCGAGTTCAACAGCAGGACCCGCGCGCGCGGACCGATCGCCGCGCGCAGTCCCTCCGCCGAGACCACGAACCCCGGCGGACGCAACGTCACCGGCCGGCGCGTGGCGCCGGCGAACCCGATGCAGGCCGGGTACGAGTCGTAGTAGGGCTCGAGCACCACGACCTCGTCGCCCGGGTCGCACAGCCCGAGCAGCGCCGACGCGATCGCCTCGGTGGCGCCGAACGTGATCAGCACATCCTCGGGATCGAGCCCGTACCAGCTGCGCTGATGCTCGAACACGGCCTCGCGAAGCGCCGGCACCCCCGGCAGCGGGGCGTACTGGTTGTGGCCACCGCGCAGTGCGGACACCGCGGCCTCGATCACCGGTGCTGGCCCGTCGGTGTCGGGAAAGCCCTGGCCGAGGTTGATCGCGCCGGTCCGCGCCGCGAGCGCGCTCATCTCGGTGAAGATCGTCGTGCCCAGCCCAGCCAGCCGCGCAGCTCCGGTCATGCCGGATCCGCGGCGCCCCAGATTCCGGGCCCGCGGTGGTGCTCGTAGATCAGCGAGGTCTCGGCGTGCGCCACGGACGGGTGCGTCGCCAGGTGATCGACGACGAACTCGCGCAGGTCCTGGGCGTCGGCGGCCGCGACCCAGACCAGGTAGTCGGTGACGCCCGTCAGGTGGAACACCATCAGCACGCCCGGAAGCCGGTGGACCGCACGCGTGAAGTCGTCGATCTGGTCGCGCGCGTGGACGGCGAGCCGCACCGCGATCAGCGCCTGGAGCGGCCGGCCAAGTGCCGCAAGGTCGACCTCGGCGTGAAAGCCGCGGATCACGCCCCGATCTCGCAGCGATCGCAGCCGCGCCAGCGCCGTCGACGGCGCCACCCCAACGCTGTCGGCGAGCCGCTGGTTGGTGATCCGGGCGTCACGCGCGAGCAGCTCGAGCAGGGCACGGTCGACGTCGTCTACCGGAGGCTGTGGATGATTCGGCACGGATCGGACTACCTGAACCCACACCGAAGAATATCGCATTTCCACCCCGTACAGCGCAGAATCTTCGACTCCTTGTGAATCAGCCGCAGAATCGTCATCCTGGGACCATGACCGACACCGCCATCCCAACCCCGATTCTCAACGATTCCATCCTCGATACGATCGGCGACACGCCGCTCGTCCGTCTCTCTCGGATCGGCGCCCGCCTGCGCCCGCGCCTGGTCGCGAAACTCGAGGCGTTCAACCCCGGCGGGTCGATCAAGGACCGGGTCGCCGTGGCGCTGATCGAGGCCGCCGAGCGCGACGGCCGGCTGGAGCCCGGCGGCACGATCGTCGAGCCAACATCGGGCAACACCGGCACGGGGCTCGCGATCGCAGCCCGCCTGAAGGGCTACCGCGTGATCGCGGTGATGCCGGACAAGATGTCGCGGGAGAAGATCGACCTGCTCCGGGCCTACGGGGCAGAGGTGGTGCTCGCCCCGACGGACGTCCCGCCCGACTCGCCCCAGTCCTATTACCGCGTGGCCAACCGGCTGACCGCCGAGATCCCGGGCGCGTTCCAGCCCAACCAGTACTTCAACCAGGCCAACCCGCAGGCCCACTACGAGTCGACCGGGCCGGAGATCTGGGAGCAGACCGCCGGCCAGATCACCCATCTCGTGGCGGGCGTCGGCACCGGCGGCACCGTCACCGGCACCGCCCGCTACCTGCGCGAGCGCAACCCGGATCTGGTCGTGATCGGGGCCGACCCCGAGGGGTCGATCTACTCCGGCGGGCCCGAGAACGTGCGCCCGTATCTGGTCGAGGGCGTCGGCGAGGACTTCTGGCCGCAGACGTTCGACCCGGCGGTGATCGATCGGTGGATCACCGTCCCGGACAAAGACGCGTTCCTGACCACCCGCCGGCTCGCCCAACTCGAGGGCATCCTCGCCGGCGGCTCGGGCGGGCTCGCTCTCCACGCCGCGCTCCAGATCGCCGGCGAAACAGACGACCCCGACGCGCTGATCGTCGTGATCCTCCCCGACGGCGGCCGCTCGTACCTGTCGAAGATCTACTCCGACGCCTGGATGCGCCAGTACGGCTTCCTCGAGCGCGACTCCAACCTGCTCGTCGGCGACGTGCTCGCGCGCAAGCGCGATGCCGGCGAGATCCCGCCGCTCGTGACGGTCCAGACTCACTTTCGCGTCCGCGACGCCGTCGCGCTCCTGCACGAGCATCGCGTGTCGCAGCTGCCCGTGGTCAGCGCCCATGATCCGGCGACGGTCGTCGGCGCGATCGGCGAGCGCGGCCTGCTCAAGCGCGCCGCCGAGAATCCGGCGATCCTCGACGCCGAGATCGTCGAGGTGATGGAGGCGCCGTTCCGCGCGGTGTCGACCGAGGACCCGGTCCGCGATGCCGTCGAACTGCTCGTCGGCGATCAGCAGGCACTGCTGGTGACGCGCGACGGTCGCGCCGAGGGGCTCGTCACGCGGACTGATTTGCTGGAAGCGCTCGCCTCGTGAACCGCCCCGACTCGGAGGCGACTCGCGACGCATTCGCGACCCGCGCGGTTCATGCCGGCCTCATCCCGGACCCGAGCTACGGCTCGGTGATTCCGCCGATCCACCAGACCTCGACGTACGCGCAGGGCCGGCCGGGCGAGTTCGTTGAGGACTACGACTACTCGCGGTCGGCGAACCCGACCAGGGCGGCGCTCGAGCAGGCGCTCGGCGAGCTCGAGGACGGGCGCGCCGTGACGTTCTCCTCCGGCCTCGCCGCCGAGCACGCGCTGATCACGATCGTGTGCGAGCCGGGATCGCACGTCGTGCTCCCGGGCGATCTCTACGGCGGCACCTACCGGCTCATCGACAAGGTCATGGGCCGGTGGGGCCTAGAGTACGACCTCGTCGACCAGACCGACCTCGCCGCGCTCGAGCGGGCGGTCAGGGACGACACGCGGCTGATCTGGATCGAGAGCCCGACCAACCCGTTCCTGCACGTGATCGATATCGGGGGCGTGATCGCCGGCCGGCGCGACGCGCTCGTCGCGGTCGACAACACGTTCGCCACGCCGGCCAACCAGCGACCGCTCGAGCTCGGCGCAGACTTTGTCGTGCATTCCACAACCAAGTACCTCGGCGGCCATTCCGACGTCGTCGGGGGTGTCGTGGTCACCCGCTCGGACGACTGGTACGAGCGGCTGCGGTTCGTCCAGAACGCGGTCGGCGCGGTGCCGGGCCCGTTCGACTGCTTCCTCGTACACCGCGGGCTGCGCACGCTGCACCTGCGGATGGACGCCCACACCCGCAGCGCCGCCGCCGTCGCGGAGTTCCTGCGCACCGCAGCGGGCGTCACCGACGTCCACTGGCCCGGATTCAGCGGGATGGTCAGCTTCCGCCACCCGGACGCCCGGCAACTCGCGACCCGCACGCGCCTGTTCACGCTGGCTGAGTCACTCGGCGGCGTCGAGTCGCTGATCGAGGTGCCGCAGGCGATGACCCACCAGTCGGTCGAGGACTCGATCGCCGCGGTGCCGCCCGACCTGGTCCGGCTGAGCTGCGGCGTCGAGGACCCGGATGATCTGGTCGAAGACCTGAAGCAGGCGCTCGCCGGTTCCTGATTCTCGGCCTCGCTGCGGCCGTCAGTCTCTGTAGGGATCGCGAACGTCGCGTCCCGCCATCGCCACGCCCAGCGGGCGCAGTGTGTGCTTGACCCGGATCGAGCCCACGTGCGCGGCGAGGACATCCGGCAGGCGCTTGTAGACCTCGGGCGCCTCGTCCGCGCCACCGCCGACGAGCACGATCCCCTGGTCGCGCAGCCGGGCCTGCACGGCCGGCCAGTCGACCTTCCCGGGCTTCAGCACCCTGCCCTTCCGCACTCTGCCCGCGGCCTCGGTGCGGCTCATGACGCGGCCGGCACCGTGCACGGTGGAGTACAGCGACTCCTGCGCCTCGCCGGACTCGACGCCTTCGAGGATCACCGACTCGTCGCCCATCGAGCCGCCGACGAACCCCTCCTGGCCGGGACGCGCGGGCGTGCAGCCCTTGCGGATCACCCAGTACGTGCGGTCGCCATGCTTCTCTCGCCACGCATAGTTGTGGTGGTTGTGCACCTCGTCCACCGCCTCGGCGGACAGGATCTCGAGCACCTTGTTCACGACTGTGTCACGTCCGGCGTAGGCGTACTCGCCGGCCAGCTCCATCGCCGCGATGTACGAATCACCAAGCTCGGTGCCGACCTCCAGCAGCACCGGCGGCGCGTCCATGCCGCCCTCGTGCGCGCGCGCGTCGAACGCCAGGCCCTGGGCGAGCGCGAGGAAGCCCGACGCGGTCTTGTGCCCGAACCCGCGCGAGCCGAAGTGCACCCCGACCCACACCTGCCGCTCCTCATCCTCCATCAGGTTCACATAGTGGTTCCCCGATCCGACCGTGCCGAGCTGCGACGCCGCCAGGCTCGCCAGCCTTCGCTGCGGCCCGAACGGAGCCTGACGGATCTTCTCGAGCACCGGATGGTCAACTCGCTCGCGCGCCGGCACCCCCACCCCGAACGAGATCCTGTCGGCGACCTCGCGCATGATGCTCGCGACACCGCCGAGGTCATCGAGATCCCGGCGTGTCAGTTCGGTACGAACCGCCTTGTTCCCACAGCCGATGTCAAACCCCACCCCCGACGGTGACACGTGACCCTCGTACGCCACCGCGCCACCGATCGGCTGGCTGTAGCCGGGATGGTGATCGGCGCACAGCACTCCGTACTCGGCGTCACCATGCTCCATGCAGCGCTTGAGCTGCTCGAGGCTGCGACCGTCGACCTCGCCGAACGTCTTGATATGCACACGTGAAACGCTACAACGGGTTGAAGCAGCCGTACACGATGAAGAGCGGATTGGTGACGCTGCCCCCCGCCGCATCGAGCATCGTCTGACCCCCGAGGAACGCGGGTGGCGACTGGGCCTTGTAGCACCCGTTGTACTGGACGCTCACGTCGTACTCCACCGAGGTCAGCTGGTAGGGCACCGCGTTCGGCTGCGGAACGTAGACGTAGATGTTGCAGTTCCAGTCGCCCGGCCCGATCGCCTTGGTCCCGCGGCGGTTGCACTGCGGCTGGATGTACAGCCGCGCGGACGGGGGCACGCGGCGCCCGATCAGTGACTGTTGCAGGAGCGTGACGTTGTTGAACTCGCGCCCAATCGTGGCGGCGACCCGATACGCCGTGACCCCGGTCGGACCGACGCTGCTGGCCAGCGCCAGGACGGCCACCGTCGCGGCGGCGGCGGCCACGACCTTGATCGGAGTCGTCCAGTTGGGCGCACCGCCGCTCGACACCGCCAGGAAGTCCCGGCGCCTGAGAAGCCGCCAGCTGACGGTCAGGGAGACGGCGATCCAGACCAGCGACACGGCGCTGCCAACGAACAACGGGCCGAAGAAGGGGTGCGTGGTGAACAGTCCATGCCAGCCGTCGAAGGCCGAGCCGATCAACAGCTGGTGGACGATCACCCCCTTGCCGATCAGGTCGAGCAACTGGGTGACGAGCGCGACCAGCAGCGGGCCGAGCACGCCGAGGATGCCGTTGCGGGTGGCTACCGAGAACAGGATCGCAAGGCTCGTATAGGCGAGCACCGGGAGCAGGCAGACGAGCCAGCTGTCGACCGTCAGGGCGAGCATTCGCCCGGGCGACGTGAGCACGCCGCTGAGGTTGACGAGCGCGTGCGGGCCGACGAACACGAGCCCGGCGATCAGTCCGGACGCCGCGAGCATCAGCGTCAGCCCGACGGCGAACGTGCCCACCGCCAGCAGCTTGCCCGCGAACACGTCCTCCCGGGTGCAGGAGCGGGTGAGGATCGTCTTCCAGGTCCCGTACCGGTCCTCGGACGAGAACAGGTCACCGGCCAGCACCCCGGCGACGATCGGGAACCCCCACGATCCCGCGAACCCGAGGATCACCAGCGAGATGGCGAAGCCGGAGGAGTGCACCCAGACGCCAAACAGCGCGTCGGAGGGCGTCCCGCTCTGGACCTTGAGGATCGCGGCAAACGCGAACGGGCCAAACGCGCACACGAGCATCAGCATCCGCGTGCTCAGCTGCGCCATCAGCTTGTGCACCTCGGTCCGATACGCGTCACGAACTCCTTCCTTCACGCGGGGTTCCGAACCGGCCGCCGGAGCCGAGGGAGCGATCGTCGTCATGCGCCCGCGAGGATCCTTTCCGCCATCTGCTGGGGCTCGAGCGAGTCCAGCTCGAGCGCGCTCTCAACTGCGGTGAGGGCGAAGAACATGCTCTCGAGCGGACTGACCATGAGTTCCAGGCGGCGAATCAGGATCCGCGCGTCGGCGAGCCTGGCCACGAGCTCGTCCATCTCCTCCTGGCGAGCCGCGACCATCAGCCCGCCCCGCGCCGCGCGCTGGACCCGGACCCGAGCCACGCCGGCCGCGAGCTCGTGTGCCTGGGCATCGTCGCTGGTGAAAAGCGCATATGCGGAGTCGGGCGCCTGGGCCTCGAGCTCGGCGACGGTCCCGTCCCACAGCACGTGGCCCTGGCGCATCACCGTGTAGGAGCCGCACACCTTCTCGAGCTCGCCGATCTGGTGGCTCGAGAGCAGCACGGCGACGCCGTCGGCGGCGAGGTCGCGGACGAGCTTGGCCACGGCGCGAGCGCCGGCCGGATCGAGCCCACTCGTCGGCTCATCGAGCAACAGCAGCCGGGGCCGGCGCAGCAGCGCGGCGGCGATGCCAAGGCGCTGCCGCATCCCGGTCGAGTAGCCGCCGACGCGGCTGCCGGCGTAGCGGCGAAGGTCGACCCGCTCGAGCGCGCCGTCGACCTCGTCGGTCCCGGCGCCGCGTCCGTCGAGCTTCGCCAGCAGTCGCAAGTTGGCCCGGCCCGAGAGGTAGGGGTAGAAGGACGGCTCTTCGACGAAGCCTCCGACGCCGTCGAGCACGTCACCGCCAAGGTGATCCAGGTGACGCCCCAGCAGCTCGACGCTGCCGGCGTCGGGGCGGATCAACCCGAACAGGATTCGGAGCAGCGTCGTCTTGCCCGCCCCGTTCGGGCCGAGCAGCCCGCGCACCTCACCGGGTTCGATCACGAGGTCGAGGCCGTCAACGGCGGTGGTCGCGCCGAAGCGCTTGACCAGTCCTGTCGCCCGCACGGCGTCCACGCCGGGGGAATATACGGAGGATCAGTAACCCTGTGGCGAGGCCGCGCGTTGTCAGCTTCCTGCCCACATTACGGAAACAGCATGATCACAAGCCGGTAACAACTCGCGAGCCTTCACGGTCATAGGGTGTCAGTCGGCGTCTCGGTCAGTGCCGCCGCCCGGAAAGCGGGGCGGTCAACCCAAACGTGGAGGGAACTTCAGTGAGGAGCCTCGTGTCCCGACGCAAGCGTGGTCGTCGACGCGGTCGTCTTGCGATCGCCGCGGCACTGACATCGTGTGTGGCGCTGGTCGGCGTCGCCTCCGCAGCGATCGGCGGTTTCAACCCGTTCGACAGTCAGAAAGTCGGCCAGACGTACGCCAACGGAGTCCTGCTACCCACCAACCAGTGGGTCTCGCCGCTCGGAACCCGGATCCTCGACAACAGCGAGCGGCTCGTGTCGAGCACGATCAGCCCGAACGGCCGGTACCTGGCTGCTTTGGGCTGGAACGAGTTCTCCGGTTCCCTGACGATCTTCAACCTGAAGACCGGGGCGATCGTGCAGAAGACGCTGCTCAACACGAGCGGCACCCCGGATGACCCGAACGACTCGACGGTCGCGGCCGACGGGCCGCTGTACTCGCCGGACGGCAGCACACTTTGGGTGCCACAGTCGGAGTACCTGCTGCGCTTCAGCGTCGATTCCACCGGCGCGGCCACGCAGAGCGACGCGATCCCACTGTGCGGGGAGGGCGACACCGACGCCGACCTCAGCTCCGAGTTCTGCAGCGGCAACGACGCCGCAGGGGAGTTCGGCGAGAACCCGACCGACGCGGCCCAGGTCGCGGGCGGCGCCGAGCTGCCGTCCGGAATGGCGCTGTCGCCGGACGGTTCGAGGCTGTATGTGGCGCTCAACGGCGCCAACAAGCTGGGCGTGATCGACACCGCGAGCAACACCGTGCTCAACGAGATCCCAGTCGGGAACGCGCCGCGCCAGATCGTGCTCGCCGACAACGGCAACGTCGCCTACGTTTCCAACGAGGGCGGTCGCCCTGCCAACAACACTGACTTCACGAACCTGTCCGACGGCACGCCAATCGTGTCGAGCCGAAAGACCGGCGGCGCGATCACCGGCACCGTCTCCGTGGTCAACCTGACGACGGGCAAGGAGACGCAGGAGATCCCGGTTGGCCTCCAGCCGACGGCCCTGTATCAGGACGCCAGCACGCTGTTCGTCGCGAACTCGAACGACGACAGCCTGTCGATGATCGACGAGAACGACAACAGCGTCGCCCAGACGGTGCACACCAACCCGGTGCCCGGGGCCAAGGTCGGCAGCTACGCGAACGCGATCAACATGCCGGATCCCAACCACGTGCTGGTCAGCATCGGGCGCGACAACGCGATCGCGGTGTACAGGTACCGCGGTCTGTATCAGCGTATGAAGTTCGTCGGGCTCCTCCCGACCGACTGGTATCCCGTCTCGGTCCAGCCGGATTCGGCCCTGGGCGACGGCACGATCGTCGTCACCAACGACAAGGGCATCGGCGCCCGCGGCCCCGCGTCGACCATCAACCACGGTTACGACACGTCCCCGGTCACCGACCACAACACCTACGACGACACCGGCAGCGTGACCTCCTTCACGATGCCCGCGGACTATCAGATTCCGCAGGACACGCAGACAGTCTTCACGGACGACGACTGGAGTCAGGTCAGGCCGATCAACCAGGGCGACTACGACACCGTTCCGAAGATCATCCCGGCCCATCTGGGCGGGAGCTCGCCGATCAAGCACGTGGTCGTGATCGTCAGGGAGAACCGGACGTACGACCAGATCCTGGGTGATCTCGGCGAGGGCAACGGCGATCCGGGCGACGTGCAATTCGGTGCGCAGGTCACGCCGAACGCCCACGCGCTGGCTACGCGGTTTGGCGATCTGGACAACTTCTACGACGAGGGCACGCTGTCGGCCGACGGACACAACTGGCTCGTCCAGGCCGAGGCCAACGACTACACCGAGAAGGAATTCGGGGCGTTCTACCGGTCGTACCCGTCGCAGGGCGGTGACGCGCTCGCCTACCAGCGCGACGGCTTCCTCTGGAACGCCGCCGAGAACGCAGGGCTGAGCGTGCAGAACTTCGGCGAGTACATCTACAACCCCTTCGACCTCGCGTCCAACGCTCCTTGCGAGACGGTTCAGACGAGCAGCGGCCCGATCTGCTCTGCCTGGGACGAGTGGTGGCTCGAGACGCAGTGGCTCGAGAACGGACGCAAGGGCTCCGAGCCGATCAGCAACCCGTGCCAGTACGCCTACGCGCAGTCCGACATTCCGTCACTGCAGGCGATCACGGACAAGTGCTTCCCGAACTTCCAGCTGTCGATCCCGGATCAGTACCGGGTCGACCAGTGGCTGCCGGTGTTCGAGCGGCAGGAGAAGAGCGGGAACATGCCCAACCTGACGTTCATGTGGCTGATGACAGACCACACCGGAGGGACTGGGGTGGCAGCCGGCGCCAAGTCGGTCCCGGACCCGGTCGCCCAAGTCGCCGACAACGACCTCGCCGTGGGCCGCGTGATCGACACGATCTCGCACAGCAAATTCTGGAAGAGCACCGCGATCTTCGTCGTGGAGGACGACACCCAGAACGGCGTCGATCACGTCGACGGGCACCGCGGTCCCGCATTCGTCGTCAGCCCATACTCGGCCTCCGGGGTGGACGACAACTACTACACCCAGCTCAACATGGTCAAGACGATCGAGCAGATCCTCGGCGTCCATGCGATGAACCAAGAGGACTATGCAGCCGAGCCGATGTACAGCGCGTTCACACAGCATCCGGACGACGCGCCGTACAACCTGTCGCCGGAGCAGATCCCGCTCACTCTGGGCGCACCCGGCTATCCGTCGACGCTCACCTCGACGTCGGCCGGCGCCTCGCCCGCCGAGCGGCAGGCATTCCGCCAGCAGGGCGTCGTGCCGGCCGACATGCAGTCGATCTACAAGGCCTGGACGGCGTGGAGCGCGCAGCAGGCGGCTGAGCACCACTTCGATGGTCCGGACCGCGTCAACCCGCAGTTGATGAACCGGCTCGACTGGTACTCGGCGCACGACTGGCGTGTGGCATATCCAGGCGATCCGAAGATCTACACCCCGGGCGAGGTGCCCGGCCGGGATCTGCCGGCCGCGTTCCTCGGCGACGGCTGACGCTTGGTGGTCTCTTTCGTAAGTGCGGCGGCACCAAGAGTGGTGACCGGCGGCGGCTGGCGAGGATGCGGGACCGGAGGTGTGGCTGTGGCATATCGAGGTCCGAGGACGCCGCGGGGGCTCGAATGCCCTCGGATTGCGAGCGCGAGCGCGTAGGCTGGGGCCGGGGCGGCCGGGTAGCCCCGGGGCACGACCCTAAGCGGCTGGTTGGCGGGGTGGGGGTGGACGAGCCGTCACCCGGTCCGCCCGAGCGCCGGGGTGCCCGGGGGGAAGCCCGCCGGGCGGTCCGAGCCGGGGCGGCCGCCCTGCGCGCTCATGGCCCCAGCCTGCCGGCGCGGTCGGCGGGCTGGCCCGGGCCTCGGCGTGCGACCGGCGCCACGGGTGGGGCGGCGGGCACCTGGGGGTGAGGCGGTGGCGCCCGGGGTGGGGCGGCGTGAACCTGCATAACGGGTCATTGGGCGCGGCCGGGACCCACCGTGGCGGGTTACGCATGCGGGGCATGCGTTGTGCGCCACGGTCCGGCCGGCGCGGGTCGAATGGCGCGTCAAGCAGGTCCGTTGGCGGGTCAGGGCTCCGCGGCGACTGGCGGACGACCCCGCTCCGCCCCGGGTGGCCGCCGTTGGGGGCGCGGACACGCGGCGAGCTGGGGGTGTGGGGTGGGCGTGCGGAGGCGTTGAAGCACGCGGTCGGGGTCGTGGGACGGGCGCGCGGAGACCTTGGAGCACCCGACCCGACCGAGCTCTCTCCTCGAGGCCCCGGCAGCCCCTCCACGCAGAAACGCCCTCGCCACGACGACACCGCCGGGCGCGACTACCCCAACCGCCCAGCGATCCCCGAGGCACACAACCCGTCCGCGGCCAACAAGACCGGCTCTCGCCCGCACCACGTCCCGGCAGCGCCCCGACCACGCCCCCGCGCGCCAGTCAAGCCCGCGCTACACGACTCCATCAGACTCGCCGCGTACTTGGGAAGACGACCACTTAGTGGTCCCTCTCGTAAATAAGCGCACGTATTAGCCGTCCGGATCCGGCCATAGCGTTGTGGCATCCTGTCCTCCGGTCGAGGGGTCTAGATGCCCAGGCGCAGCCCGTGTAGGATAGAGCTAACCGACCAGCAACGCTCAGCGTTGGAGTCACTAGCGCGGTCATATACGTTGCCGTATTGGCAAGTGATCCGCGCTCAGATGGTGTTACTCGCAGCACAGGTGTTACGCAATGATCAGATCGCGCAACGGTTGAACTGCCGCCGCGAGGTTGTCTCCCAGCGGCGCAAGCGCTTCTTCGAGCACGGCATGGCCGGGCTCGAGGACCGACCGAGGCGGGGCCGGCCCCCGACTTTCCCCCCCACAGGTACGGGCTGAGGTGATCGCGCTGGCGTGTGAGCTGCCCGCCGAGCAGGGCGTGCCGCTGTCGCGCTGGTCGACCGAGGAGCTCGCGCGCGAGGCCGTCGCGCGCGGGATCGTCGAGCAGATCTCTGGCGTCACCGTGTGGCGGTGGCTGTCTGATCTGAGGACGCGATCCGCCCGTGGAACTACCGCTCCTGGATCTTCCCGCGCGACCCACACTTCAGGCAAAAGCCGAGCCGATCCTCGACCTCTACCAGGGGCGCTGGGAAGGCGAATTGCTGCATCCCGGCGACCTCGTCGTGTGCTGCGATGAGAAGCCCTCGATCCAAGCCAGAGCCCGCAAGCATCCCAGCGAAGCGCCCAAACCCGGTGGCGACGGCCAGCTGGTCGAGCACGAATACGGCAGGCAGGGAGCCCTGTGTTACCTCGCCGGCTGGGACTTCAAGCACGCCAGGATCTTTGACCGCTGCGCTCCCAAGGACGGGATCGAACCGTTCGATGCGCTCATCGACCAGTTCATGAGCACCCCGCCGTACAGCAAGGCGCAGCGCGTGTTCGTGGTCGTCGATAACGGTTCCGCGCACCGGGGAAAGCGCTCGATCGACCGCCTCCAGGGCAGTTGGTCAAACCTGATCCTCGTGCACACGCCAGTGCACGCCAGCTGGCTCAACCAAGCCGAGATCTACTTCTCGGTGGTGCAGCGCAAAGCGCTGCAACCCAACAACTTCACCGACCTCGACGCGCTCGAGGAGCACCTACTCAACTTCGGCCGCCGCTACCAGCAGATCGCGCAGCCGTTCGAGTGGAAGTTCACTCGCGAGGACCTCGACCGCGTCCTCAACAAACTCGATGTCGAACAAGCTTCCCACCGGCTCGCGGCCTGAACCGATACGTGCGCGAACTTCCGAGCCGGACCACTTGGTTAAGTTAGTTAGTGGGATGGTCGGCGGCGCCTGACGGCGGCGCCTTAGAGCTCCTGAATGTGATCTGCCTCGCGCGCCCCCGGGAACGGGCGCGTGAGGCAGAACTCCTCGAGCGTGGCCTCGGGCACGCCCTCGACGCCGGGCGTGTCGGAGGCCTCGCCGCGGGTGTGGGGATCGTCGGCGTACCCTCCGACCTCGACCGAATGCTGCGGGGTGCGGTAGCCGGAGATGCCGATCAGGTGCAGCTGGAGCGCCTTGCCGAGCGCGTCCAGACGCGCGGCGATGACCGGCTCCTCACGCACGACGTAGTTCGTCCCCGGGGCCGGGAAGAACCCGGTCGAGCCGCCGTGCGGCACGAACGAGGTGTTGATGCATCCACCCGGCGGCGGAACGACCGGCAACCCCGCGCCGCCGTCGGCGATCGCTTCGCGGTCGAGCACCGTGGCCTCGCGCGTGAGCGTCTTCTGCAGCGCGGTCAGCTGGCGCCGCTTGGCCGAGCGGTCACCGGCAACCCGCAGCTCGCGGTCGACGATCGACAGGCGAAGCTGGGCGATGTTGTCGCGCTCGACGCGCACGGCGGTCGTGGTCTGCTCGCGGCGGACCTTGATCCGCGCCAGCCGGCCGGCCTCGGCGGCCACCGCGACCCGGGCGTTCGCGACCAGCCGGATCGTCCGCGCGTTCGCGCGCGCGATCGCGCTGAGGTTGTTGACGTGGTTGACCAGGTCGTCCCACCCCCCTGACTCGACGATCACGTCGACCAGATTGGGGGTCGGGGACTCGTAATCCGCGACGAGCTGGGCGGCCAGTATCCGCCGGTCGCTCGCGAGCTGCCGCTGCAGCTGGCCGAGTCGGAGCTGCGCGCTCGACAGCGCCACCGTGACCTGCTCGAGCTCCTGCTCCTGGATGTCGAGGCTCTGCTGGACCGCGGTCAGCCTCGCCTGGAGCGAGCTGATCGTGCCCTCGAAGCCGCGGATCTTCGAGCTGTCCGCCTGGATCGCCGAGCGCAGCTGTCCCGCTCTCTGCTGGCCCGCCGAGTACCGGCTCGCGAGGTCGCCGCGGCTCACGCCGACGCCGATCATCGACGTGGCAACCATGGCCACGGCCACTGAGACCCGCCTCATCAAGGGCGGCGACGCTACCAGCCGCGCTGGCGGATTCCTCCGGCTGCAACACGTCTTGCGCCGCGGGGCCGACTACGCGAACGCCCCGACGCTGCGGCGTCGGGGCCTCGAGCAAACGTCTACCTCACGTAAACGCCCCCACGCCGGTGATGTCGCGGCCGACGATGAGCGTCTGCATGGTCTCGGTCCCCTCGTAGGTATGGATCGCCTCGATGTCGGCCATGTGGCGGATCACGTGGTTCTCGAGCAGGATCCCGTTGCCGCCGAGCATGTCGCGCGCCTCGGCGCAGATCTGGCGCGCCTTGCTCGTGTTGTTGAGCTTCGCCAGTCCGGCGATCGTGTCGCTGAGCTCCCCGCGCTGCGCCAGGCGTCCGATCTGAAGGCAGTAGAGCTGCATCGAGGTCACCTCGGCGAGCATCTTCACCAGCCGGTCCTGAATGATCTGGAAGCTCGCCAGCGGCCGGCCGAACTGCTCGCGCCGCTTGGCGTAGGTGAGCGCGGTGTCGTAGGCGGCGACGGCGTGCCCGAGTGCCGCCCACGCGCACGTGCTGCGCGTGCCGGCCAGTACCCGCCCGGCGTCCTTGAAGCTGTGCGCCCCGGGCAGCCGGTTCTCCGCCGGCACCTCGACGTCCTCGAGCGAGATCTGGGCTTGCCAGATCGCGCGCAGCGACCCCTTGCCCTCGATCACCTCGGCCTCGTAGCCCGGCGTGCCCTTCTCGACCAGGAACCCGTTGACGCGGCCGGCCTCATTGCGCGCCCAAACGACGACGACGTCCGCGACGCTCCCGGACCCGATCCAGCGCTTGGCCCCGTTGAGCACGTACGATTCGCCGACCTGCCGGGCGCTCGTGTCGAGCGCGACCGAGTCCGAGCCGTGGTCGGGTTCGGTCAGCCCGAACGCGCCGAGCAGCTCGAGCCGGGCCATCCCGGGCAGCCACCGCCGCTTCTGCTCCTCGGAGCCGAGCATCGCGATCGACTTCATCGCCAGCCCCGCCTGGACCCCGAGGAATGTCCCGAGGCTACCGTCGCCGCGGTTGAGCTCCATGTGGATCAGGCCGAGCGTGATCGGGTCGAGCCCGGGGCAGCCGTACCCATGGATGTCCTCGCCGACCACCCCGAGCTCGCCGAGCCGGCGGATCAGCGGCCACGGCATCTCGGCACGCTCCCAGTAGCCGCCGATCACCGGCAGCACCTCGTCGTCGACGAACACGCGGACGCGGCGGAGCATCTCGAGCTGCTGCTCGGCGAGCTGCTCGCGCACGAAGAAGTAGTCGGTGGCGAGAGCATGGCCAAGGTCCTGGAACAGGTCAGCGGCGGTCAGCATCGAGGTCCTCCAGTTCAGGTTCGGCGAGCGCCGTCGCGATCGCTCGGTAGGTCTTGCGGTTGAAGATCAGCCCCACGTGGCTCCCGGTCACCTCCACGCAGGTGCCGTAGGGGACGAGCGCAGCCTCCCACCGGACGACGCCGTCGCCCTTGGAGTAGATGCTGGTCAGGCGCACGCGGTCGACGGGGAACGGCCCGGCGAAGTCGGAGGCGAAGCGGCAGTCGCAGGCCTCGGTCAGGCAGTGCGGTGATCGCGCGCGGCCGGTGCGCAGCACCACGCCGCGCGCCGCCGCCGCGGCCCGCAGCGTCGGGTAGCTCGTCGCGAGCATCCGGCGCAGGCCGGCGCCGGCCGAGATCGCGTGCGAGACCAGGTCGGGGCGGCGGTGGCCGAGCGCGCGGGCGTAGTGACCGCCGCGGCTGTGGCCGATCAGCGCCACCCGGCGCCCGGACCCGTCGTGTAGTTGTTGCAGCCGCCGTTCGACGCGGTCGACCGCGCGGTCAGAGCAACCGGTGTTGGTGAGAAAGCCGCAGGTGTGCGGCCGGTATCCGATCCGCCGGAGCCATGCGGCGAGCACCAGCACCGTCTGGTCGCCGCCGCCGAACCCGGGCATGAGGACGACCGGACGGCCGTCGCCACGCGGCACGCCGCGCCCGGCGAACACGGGGTCGACAAGCAGCCGGTAGAGCTCGAACTGCCAGCGCGTCTCGCGCAGGTGGTCGCCCCACCAGCGCTCGTCCGGGATCGCCGGGAGCGGGGTCGCGCCCTCCCAATCGGCTCCGGTGTCAACTTGCGAGTACATAAGTCCCCGGCGCCTTTCCACTTGCCTTGTAGCTGGGGTTGCCGAGCGCCTTCGGCGCCGGCTTCAGTTCCCCGGACCGCTCCGCGAGCCATGCGTCCCAGTCTCCCCACCAGCTTCCCTGCAGCTGCGCCGCCTGGGCGGTGAATTCCTCGGGCGTACCCGGCAGCTCGTCGGCGACGCGGAAGCTCGAGCGGCTGTTCGGACCCGGTGGGTTGACAAGCGCCTGGATGTGGCCGCTCCTGGACAGGACGAACCTCCGCTGTCCGCCGAACAGGAGCGCGCCCTTGTACGCGCTCTCCCAGGGGACGATGTGATCGCTCGCGCCGGCGACGAAGTACGTGTCGAGGTCGATCGTGCCGAGGTCGACCGGCTCGCCGAGGACCTGGACCGCGCCGGGATGGGCGAACGCATTGTCGAGCCCAATGTGGATGAAGTCCCGGTGCAGCCCCGCCGCCAGACGGACCGTGTCCTGATTCCAGTAAAGGATGTCGAACGCCGGCGGCTCCTTGCCGAGCAGGTAGTTGTTCACGACGTAGTTCCACACCAGGTCGTTCGGGCGCAGCCACGTGAACACCCCAGCGAGGGCCCGACCGTCGACGTAGCCCTTGCGCGCGGACTCGGCGACCGCCGCCGCCGCGACGTCGCGGGTCGTCAACGCCGGCATCGCGCCCTCGGTGTCGTTGTCGAGCGCGCACACCATCAGCGTCAGGCTGGCCGCGCGATCGAGCTCGCAGGCCGCGGCGAGCGGGCCGAGCAGGCCCGCCGTGATGATCCCGCCGGAGCACGCCGCCGCCAGATGCACGCTGGTCTGGTCGGTGATCGAGGCGACGGCGTCACGGGCCTCGGCGACCGCTTGCGCGTAGGTGTCGAGGTCGAAGTGACCCTGCTCCTGCTCGGGATTGCGCCACGAGATCGCGAACACCTGCTGTCCCTGCGCGACGTAGTGCTCGATCATGCTGCGCCCGGGCGAGATGTCGAGCACGTAGAACTTGTTGATCGTCGGCGGGACGAACAGCAGGGGGAGCTCCCGCACCTGATCGGTCGCGGGCTGGTACTGGATCAGCTCGAACACGTCGGTGCGGAGCACGACCGATCCCGGCGTCACCGCGACGTTGCCGCCGACCTCGAACTTGCTGGTGTCGACCGTCGCGGGCAGCCGCGCCGGGCTGTTCAGATCGTGGACCAGATGCCGGGCGCCGCGGACCAGGTTGCCGCCGCCGGTGTCGACGACCTCCTTGATCACGGTCGGGTTGGACCACGCGAAGTTGGTCGGCGCGAACGCGTCGAGCACGTTCCCGGCCGCGAGCCGCGCGCGCCGCTCGGCGCGCCAGTCGACGTCGGCGTCGGAGATCAGCCCGTCGACGGTCTCGCCGATCGCCAGGTAGCCCTGGAGCACCCGCCGGAGCAGCCAGTTGCGTTCCCAGGCAGGGTCGGCGAACCGCCGGTCGCCCTTGGCCGGCGCGAGCTGCGAGCGGCCGGCCGCGGTCCGAGCGAGCTGGGCGCCGAGACCGGCGGCGCGCCCGACGACCCGCCGGGGGTGCCGCGCCAGCCCGGCGCCCACCTTGACCGCAGAGCCCGGCGCGATGAACCGCGGCGGGCCGCCGGACGCGGCGTCGGTCAGCATCACGTCGAGGCCCGCTCGAGCCGCCTGGCTCGTCCGCCTGACGCGGGACTCCTTGATCTCGGTTGTCGGGTTCTGGCTCATCGATCGTCTCCGGGTTGTGCTTGTGCGATAAGACTCGCGCCACCGAGCGCCCGGCGCAACGGATTCGCCACCGAAGTTCCGAGGCTCCCCTTGTGTGCTCCGTACAATCGCCGGCGAGGAGAGGCTTCGGGTGAACCGGGATCCGGCGATCGTCGCGCTCAGACAGGCGCTCGAGGAGCGCCTCCAAGACCTGACCGACGAGGCGACCGAGCGGATCCTCACCGAGATCCCCGCCTACCGGAGTTTCGATGAGCCGCTGCGGCGGGACGTCCGCGCGCACGTCGAGGCCCATCTGCGCGCGAGCATCGGGGCCCTCGAGGCCGACCGCGACGTCACCCGCGAAGATTTGCTGTTCGTCCGCCCGCACGCGGCCCGGCGCGCCAAACGGGTGTCGGTCTCGGAGTTCGTCCAGGCGTTCTACGTCGGCGAGCGGGTGCTGTGGGACACCGCGCTCGCGCTCGCGCACGACGACGAGTCACGCCGCGCGGCACTCGCGCTGGCATCGCACCTCCCCCGGTACTTCGAGGTCGCGACCACGCACGCCGCCGAGGTGTACCTCGAGACCCAGGAGCAACTCGCCGCGACCGGCGAGCGGATCCGCCGCGACCTGCTCGAGGACCTCCTGGCCGGCCGCGAGCTCGAGCCGGGCCCGCGACTCGACGCTGCCCGCACGGCCGGGCTCGGCGACGGATCGTCGTTCGTCGTGATCTCCGCGACCCCGTGTGGCCCCCCCAGCGACGAGCAGCTGCTGCGAGGCGGCGCGGCAGCACTGGCCCGCGCGATCGGCGGCAGAACGCCCCCGCTCGCGGTCGTTCGCCAGGACGAGATCGTGGTCGTCGTCCCCGCCGCCGACCGTCTGGATGGGGCGATCGCGCCGCGGCTCTCGAAGGTCCAGCGCCGGCTCGCCGACGCCGGACTGCCGCTCGCCGTGGCCGTCAGCACCACGGTGAGCGGGCTGGCTCAGATCCCCGACGCCTATCGAGAGTCGATCGCGGCCAGGCTCGCACGGGGATCGGCGCCCGGGGTCATCGCGCTGTCGGAGCTGAGCGCGTTCGAGTACCTGACGCTCGGGGCCGACCCGACCGCGAGCCGTCTGATCCCGCCGGCGGTCCACGAGTTCGTCGCGCAGGACATGGCCGACGCCGGCGCGCTGATCGCCACGCTGCGCGAGTACGTCGCCTGCGACCTCAACGCGCGCCGCGCCGCCGAGAACCTCCACATCCACGTCAACACGGCCCACTATCGCCTCTCGCGTATCGCCGAGCGAACCGGGTGCGACCTGCGCCGCGTCAGCGATCTGATCGAGATCCTGATCGCGGCCCGCCTGGCCGATGCCGAATTGGTGACGTCGCACAATCGGGATCGTCGGATTTAGGCCGCCGATCCCATGGTCTCCGCGGACTGGCTGAGCAAGACTGTCGCTCGTCCCCGACATCGAAGGAAAGACCGGAATGAACGAGAACCTCGCCCACAACCTGACCGCATCCGCGCAGCACCACCCGGACAGCACCGCGCTGCTGATCGGCGATTCTGCGATCACTTATGCGGAGCTCGACGACGCGACCGCTCGCGTCGCGGGTCTGCTGCGCGAACGCGGCCTCGAGCCCGGCGACCGCGTCGGAGTCATGCTTCCCAACGTGCCCCAGTTCGCGTTCGCGTACTACGGCGTCCTGCGGGCCGGCGGCGTGATCGTGCCGATGAACGTGCTGCTCAAACAGCGGGAGGTCGAGTTCTTCCTCGGCGACAGCGAAGCCAAGCTGATCTTCGCGTGGCACGAGTTCGCGCAAGACGCCGAGCAGGGCGCGGCCGGGGCGGGCGCCGAGTGCATCGTGGTGGAACCCGAGTCCCTCGGCCGGTCGCTCGCGAGCGCCGAGCCGCTGCACGAGGTCGCCGACCGAGCCGCGGGCGCCACCGCCGTGATCCTGTACACGTCCGGCACGACCGGAAGGCCGAAGGGCGCGCAACTCACGCACTCGAATCTCGCGATCAACGCCGACGTCAGCAAGGCGCTGTTCGCGATCGACCACGAGGACGTGATCCTCGGCGCGCTGCCGCTGTTCCACGCGTTCGGCCAGACCTGCGGCCTGAACGCCGCGGTCGCCGCCGGTGCGGCGCTCGCGCTGATCCCGCGCTTCGGGCCGCACACCGCGCTCGAGACGGTCCAGCGCGACGGCGTCACGGTGTTCGAGGGCGTCCCGACGATGTACGCCGCCCTGCTCAACCATCCCGATCGCGAGCACTTCGACGTGAGCACCCTCCGCGTGTGCGTGTCGGGCGGAGCCGCGCTCCCCGTCGAGGTCCTGCGTGCGTTCGAGGAGTCGTTCGGATGCATGATCCTCGAGGGATATGGACTGTCCGAGACCTCGCCGGTGGCGTCGTTCAACCATCCCGACCGGGAGCGCAAGGCCGGCTCGATCGGCATTCCGATCGAGGGCGTCGAGATGAAGCTGGTCGAAGTCGATCGCCAGGACTCGGCGCCGGGCGAAATCGGTGAGATCGCGATCCGCGGCCACAACGTCATGCGGGGCTACTGGAACCGCCCCGACGCGACCGCGGAGGCGATCGACTCCGGCGGCTGGTTCTACACGGGTGACATGGCGAAGGTCGACGACGACGGGTACTACTTCATCGTCGATCGCAAGAAGGAGCTGATCATCCGCGGCGGCTACAACGTGTATCCGCGCGAGATCGAAGAGGTCATCTACGAGCATCCGTGCGTGCGCGAGGCGGCGGTCATCGGCATCCCCCACGCCGAACTCGGCGAAGAGGTTGGCGCGGCGGTGGCGCTCAAGCCCGGCGCGGAGGCGACCGAGTCCGAGATCCGCGACCACGTCAAGGCCAGCATCGCCGCGTACAAGTATCCCCGGCACGTGTGGTTCGTCGACGAGCTCCCCAAGGGCCCGACCGGAAAGATCCTCAAGCGGGCGATCGAGGTCCCGGCCGGCGTGGGCGCGAAATGAACGATCGCTGGGGAAGGAACGCTGACCAGTTCAGCGTTTCTTCCCCAGCGCCCCCGCGTCACCCGATTCGGAGGACGTTTCCGGGGCGCGGACCCTTTATCGTCGCCGGCCATGGATACGAACGGCCTCGATTTCGCATTGATGGTGTTCGATCACACCGAGGGGGCCGAGCAGGCGTACTCGCGCGCGCCGAGGTCCGTCGACGGCGTGGCGTGGGCTGACCAGATCGCGTTCGTCGAGCACCACCGGCGCAACCGGATCGTCGTGCGGGGAACGTTCGCCGGCCGCTACGTCGACGCCGACGACGAGCAGGAGTTCATCGGTAGCAAGACCGCCGAGGGCGCCGTGGCCGGCGGCGCGGTCGGACTGCTGTTCGGTCCCGCGGGCCTGGCCGTCGGCCTGGTCGGTGGCGGCCTCGCCGGCGGCGTGGCCCAGGAGCGAGGCTCGCCGCACCTGCGGAGCGCGTTCTTCGACGAGGTGCGCCGAGAGGTACCCGAGGGGCACTCGGCCGTGATCATGATGGCGTTACCCGATCGCGTTGACGCGATGGCCGGCGCGCTCGAGGGCCACGGCGGCCGGCTCGTCCGCCACCACCTCAGCGCCGAGGACGCCAAGGCGCTCGAGGATGCCGTGGCCGACGACCCAACCGCGACCCCGCCGGCGGCGACCTGAGTGCGACTCGTCCTCAACGTCATCTGGTTGATCTTCGGCGGCCTGTGGCTGGCGATCCTGTACACGCTGGCCGGGCTGCTCGCGTTCATCCTGATCATCACGATCCCGTTCGGGTTCGCGGCGTTCCGGATGGCCAGGTTCTGCCTGTGGCCGTTCGGCCGGACGCTCGTGAAGAAGGAGACATCCGGGGTCGGGTCGCTCATCGGCAACATCATCTGGGTGATCCTGTTCGGCTGGGAGCTCGCGCTCGCCCACCTGCTCACGGGCATCGCGCAGTGCATCACGATCATCGGGATCCCGCTCGGCCTCGCGAACTTCAAACTGATCCCGGTGTCGCTGTGGCCGCTCGGACGGGAGAACGTCTCGGTCGAAGAGGCTCACCAGATGGGGTACTCAGGTCTCGGCATCCCGTCGTAGCGGCCGCCCCGGGCTAACGTCCCGCGCCATGCCTGGGATGGATGCTGGCCGCGGCCGGTCGGCGCGTCCGCCCGGGATGATCCGAGCGCGTCGTGTTGGCCGCGCACGACGAGGCCGGGCGGACGGGGATGCCGGTCGGCGAGGGCGCCGGCGAGGTCGTCGGACGCGCGCCGAGCTTCACGCCGTCACGGTCCACGGTCCAGCTCGGCCCCGACGCCAACCCCGCGCTGTTCCTGGCCTTCCCCGGCGGTCGGGTCGGCCGCACGGGTCTCACCGGGAAGGCGCACGCCGCGGCGCCGCGCGCGACGTCCGCCGGGCGCTGCGCCAGATCGATCACGTCTTCCCCGGCACGTCCGCCGCGTACACGGGTCGCGCCTACGAGGACCGCTGGGCGCGCGATCCGTGGGTCCACGGCGCGTACTTCTACTGCCGGATCGGTCAGGCCGCGACCTACGGCGATCTCGCCGGCGCCACCGACGGACGGTTCGTGTTCGCCGGCGACTGACGTACACGCCGCCAGACCCACCCGGTGCGCGTTTTCACACTCCGCCTCCGGAAGGTTCCGGCTGCTCCCGGGGTCTTCACAGGTAACCGTCCACCTGACGGCCCACCGAAAAACCACAAACTGGGAGCGAACAATGGCCAGTCGGAGAACCGCGAGGTTCCGCGTTGGCGGGGTCGCCGCACTGGCGACCGCTGCCATGATCATCGCCGGGTGTGGCAGCTCGAAAAGCTCGAGCTCGAGCAGCGCCGCGGCCGCGCCTGCCGCGGCATCCTCGTCGTCATCCGCCACATCGACCGCCGCGGCGGCGACCGGCGTCACCGTCAAGACCGAGAAGGGCTCCGGGGGCACGTACCTCGCCGGCCCGAACGGACACGCGCTGTATCTGTGGGTCGCCGACAGCGGCGGCAAGTCCGCGTGCTCGGGAGCGTGCGCGCACGCGTGGCCTCCGCTCGTGACCACGGGCAACCCGAGCGCCGGCACGGGCGTCGATGCCTCCGACCTCAGCACGGTCAAGCGCTCCGACGGCGCCGAGCAGGTCACCTACAAAGGTCACCCGCTGTACTACTTCGTCGCCGACACGAGCGCCGGGAGCACCAAGGGGCAGGGCAATGACGGATTCGGCGCCAAGTGGTGGCTGATCGCTCCGACTGGCACCGCGATCACCGCGGGCGCGACGACGTCGGCCTCGTCCGGCGGCTCGTCCGGCGGATCCTCGAGCTCCTCGTCCTCCTCGGGCAGCGGCTGGGGGTAACCACCCTCCCGTGGGGAACGAGGATGGCGCAGGCCGAGGTTGGTGCCCGCGGGCGTTCCGCGGGCACCACCGCCGTTCATGGCAGCGGAGCCGCGGTCGGCCGGCCACGGACGGCTGCCGACCGGCCGATCGGGGACTGGGCCTTCGCCGGTGTCGCCGTCGCCTCGTTCGGCGGCCCGCTGGCCCTCGCGGCGCTGGCCGCGCCGGGACTCGTCGCCGATGCCGCCGGCTCGGCCGGGCTGGCGATGCTCGCGGCGGCGGTCGCGTTCACGGCGCCGCTGGCGATCTGGCTGCGCTACTCGCGGCACGTGAACGGCGCCGGGGGGTTGTATTCGTTCGTCGAGGCGGCGGCCGGACGGCGCGTCGCGCTCGTGCAGGCGGCGGTCTGGACGTTCAGCCACGGGCTCTACATCGTCTACACGACCGCGCAGATCGTCTTTGACCTGCTCCCTGACGTCATTCCCGGGGAGCGTCAATATCAGACGGCGCTCGCGCTGCTGATCCCGGTCGCGCTCGCGGCCGTGATGATCGCCGGGCGCGCTGCGACGCTGATCGTGCTCGGCGTGATGGCCGCCGGCCAGCTTGTGCTCGCGGGCATCCTCGACGGCGTGACCCTCGCCAACATCTCGACGCCGGCCTCCACGTTCCGCGCCGGCGCCCCCGCCGGCGCCTTGGCCAAGGCGAGCGCGCAGACCTCGCTGCTGTACATCTGCGGAAGCCTGCGGCTGTTCCTCGGGGGCGAACTGGCCGCGCCGGCGCGCACGATCCGCCGCGGGTTGACTGCCGCGTTCCTGGTCACGGCGGTGGTGATCGTGCTCGCGGTCGCGCCGCTCGCCGCCGCGCCGGGATTGCTGCGCACGGAGGTTCCGGGAGTGAGCGTCGTCGAACAGTTCGCGAGCGTCGGGCTGGCACGCGCGATCGGCATCGGTGTTGCGGTCAGCACCGCCGGCGTGATCCTGTGCGAGTACCTCGCGGTGACCCGGCTCGTGCACGCGGTCACCCGCTGGCGGATCCGCCCGATCGCGGTCGCGATCGGCGCCGGCATCGTGCTGGCCGCGCCGTTCACGCTGATCGACCCGGACGGCTTCTACGACACGCTGTTGAAGCCGTCGCTGGTCGCGCTGTGGCTCAGCCAGCTGATCGTGTTCGCCGCGTACCCGCTGTTCGCGATCAAGCGCGGGCAGCGTGTCTGGCCGGCCTGCACCCTCAGCCTGATCGCGAGCGCGTTTGCGATCTACGGGCTCGTGACCGCGCTCCAGCAGGCGTCGAGTTGAGGCGCCGCCGACCATCACATACCCGGTACCGGAAGGTTCACCGGGCGTCGAGCGTCCTACGGGGTGAAGTGATGGGAAAGCTTCGCGTCCTGCTGGCGGCGGTGTTCGCCATGGCTACCCTGGCGGCGCCCGCACAGGCGGTCGTTCGCCACCGGCCGCAACCGCGCGCCCACCACCGTCACGCGCGCCACCACCGGCTCACCGAGGCGCACGCCCGGCGCCAAGCTCCGGCGGTGAACCGGGCCGGCAGCGCGCTCGCCGCGCTCTCCCTCGGTGCGAGACACCAGATCGCTCACGCCGCGAGTGACACGACAGTGACGATCGCGGACTTTCAGTTCACCCCGGCCAGCATCACGATTCACGTCGGTGACACGGTGACCTGGATCAACCACGGTCCAAGCGCCCACACCGCGACGGCGAACAACGGCAGCTTCAACACGGGCGTGCTGCAGAAGGGCCACAGTGCATCGCACACGTTCACCACGACCGGGACGTTCACCTACATCTGCTCGATCCACCCGTTCATGCACGGCACGGTCGTCGTGCTCGCGAACACAGCGTCGACCACGACCACGCCGGCGGCAACCACGCCGACGACCACGACCAGTCCCACGACGACCACCCCGAGCACGACGACCACCCCGAGCACGACCTCCGCGCAGTCGAACGCCAACACCCTGCCGATGACCGGATTCGCCGTGACCGGCACGGTCGTGGCCGGGTTCGTGCTCACCGGCGTCGGCCTCGCGATCCGCAAGAAGCTCCGCGCCTGACCGGCGCCCGTCCACAGATGGGGGTTCGCCCCCATTTCTGAAACGGGCCCACTCCGCGATCTTGGTATGGCAATCCAGATCGAGGAGATGTCAGATGATCACCATTCAAGACCATCGAGCGCACGTCACCGCGCCACAGGCGATCGCCCCCGACGGAGGCCCGACGCGGATGCGCGTGCTGGTGGTCGACGATCATCCCGCGGTCCGGCTCGGGCTGCTGCAACTGCTCGACGACCAGCCCGATTTCGACGTCGTCGACGCGGCGTGCTCCGCCGAAGAAGCAAGGTCGCTGGCCGAGCGCGAGCCGATCGACGTCGCCGTGGTCGACTACCAGCTCGGCTCGCGCAGCGGACTGTGGCTCACGCGGATGTTGAAGCGGCTCGAGCACGCGCCCGGCGTGGTGATCTACTCGGCGTTCAGCGATGGGCCGCTCGCGGCAGCGTGTGTGGTTGCCGGCGCCGACGGGCTCGTGAGCAAGGGCGGCACCGGCGCGGAGCTATGTCACGCGGTCCGGGCGGTCGCCCGCGGGCAGTCGCGGCTTCCGCTCGTCCCCCCTACGCTCGCCGGCGCCATGCGCCGGCGGCTCGGCTCAGAGGAGCAGGCGATCTTCGGAATGCTCCTGGCCGGGATACACCCGGACGAGATCGCGATCACGCTCGGCCTCTCCAACCGGTCGCTCGATTCGCGCCGGTGGGCGATGCTGCACAAGCTCGAGGGGCTGCGACCCGAGCCCGCCGGCGCGCCGCTGACCGCGGGACGGCTCCGGCGCCGGCGCTCGCCCGGGTGCTGATCGCCGGTGCAGGCCCGACTTGCTGCTTCACTGACGGTGACTGCGATGAACGGCGACAGCTCCGTTTCCGAGCGTCCGGTGCGGCGGCGGTACATCCCGCTGCTGTATCGGGTGGCGGGCGTGAACGTGCTGCTGCTGGTGGTCGCCGTCGCGGTCACGATCGTCGTGCTCGACCCCAACCGCGTGTCGTCGTTCCGCGTCGATGCCGAGGGCGCGGCGCTGCTCGTCGCGCTCCTGCTGGTGGTGGCGGTCAACGTGTATCTGGTTCGGCGCCTCGTCGGCCCGGTGCAGGCGCTGACCGCTCTGGCCAGGCGCGTCGATCTGTCCGGCCACGGCGAGCGGATGCCGGTGCCCGCACGGGCGTCCGAGGCGGGCGAGCTGGCCTCCACCTTCAACGACATGCTCGCGCGGCTGGAGGACGAGCGGCGAGAGGCGACGGGCAGGGTGCTCGCCGGCCAGGAGGCCGAGCGCCTGCGGATCGCACAGGAGCTGCACGACCAGGTCGGGCAGGAGCTGACGGCGGTCCTGCTCGGGCTCGCGCGCGTCGAGGCCCGCGTCCCGGCGGACCTGCGCGACGACGTCACCGAGGTCCAGCACGCGGTGCGAGGAAGCCTCGAGGACGTTCGCCGGATCGCGATCGAGCTGCGGCCCGAGGCGCTCGACGACCTCGGGCTCCAGAGCGCGCTCGCCGTGCTGTGCGAGCGGTTCACCGAGCGCTTCGGACTCCAGGTCAAGCAGGAGCTCGGCCGGCGGCTCCCCGAGCTCTCGCCGGACGCAGAGCTGGTCATCTACCGCGTCGCGCAGGAGGCCCTGACGAACGTCGCCCGGCACTCCGGCGCGCACGAGGCAGACCTAAGGCTGGCGCCCGAGAACGGCGTACTCACGCTGACCGTCACCGACGCCGGCAGCGGCCTCCCGGAAGGCCACGTCCCCGGGACCGGGATGCGCGGCATGCGCGAGCGGGCCACGCTCGTCGGCGCGAACCTGACGATCGACGGGAACCTCGCCGACGGTGGCACTCGCGTGCGCCTCGAGGTGCCGACCGACGACCGGCGAAGCCTCGAGCTGCCGATGGAGAACGGGCGATGACGCCGCTGAAGACGCGAGTGCTGCTCGCCGACGACCACGCGCTCGTCCGCCGCGGATTGCGCCTCGTGCTCGACGCCGAGCCGGACCTCGAGGTCGTGGCCGAGACCGGGGACGGCGCCGAGGCCGTGCAGCGGGCGCTCGAGCCGGAGGTCGATCTCGCGATCCTCGACATCTCGATGCCGCGGATGACCGGGCTGCAGGCCGCGCGTGAGCTTCACCGCCGGCGGCCGGAGCTGCGCATCCTGATCCTCTCGATGCACCAGAACGAGCGCTACCTGTACGAGGCGCTCAAGGCCGGCGCCTCGGGATATGTGCTGAAGACCGTCGCCGACCGCGACCTCGTCGAGGCCTGCCGCGCAGCGATGCGCGGCGAGAGGTTCCTGTACCCCGGCGCGATGACGCCGCTGATCCGCGACCTGCTCCACGGCGCGCGGAACGACGACACGGTGCGCGAGGACCCGCTCACGCCGCGAGAGACCGAGATCGTCAAGCTGATCGCCGAGAGCTACAGCACCAAGGAGATCGCCGAGGCGCTCGTGATCAGCGAGAAGACCGTCGATCGCCACCGGACGAACATCCTCGAGAAGCTCGGCATGCACGACCGGGTCGAGCTGACCCGGTACGCGATCCGGCACGGGCTCGTCGAGCCCTGAGCGGCGATGAGCTTCCGCACAGCGGCCGTCTCGTCGCTCGTCTACGTTGCCGCCGCGCTCGCGTTCGGAGCATTGCTCGGGCTGTTCGCGGGCTGGGGCCTCGGGGCGCAGTTCCTCGCCGGCTACGTGGTCGAGAAGAGCCTGTCGGTCGACAACCTGTTCGTGTTCGTGATCATCATCAGCACGTTCGCGGTGCCCGCCGAGCACCAGCCGCGCGCGCTCGCGATCGGGATCGGCCTCGCGCTGGTGCTGCGCGCGATCTTCATCGCGCTCGGCGCCGCGCTGCTGGCGGCATTCTCGTTCATGTTCCTGATCTTCGGGATCGGGCTGATCGGGACCGCGGTCCAGCTGTTCCGCCACCGCGACCAGGATCCGTCCGTCACCGATAACGCGCTGGTCGCGCTCGCGCGGCGGCGGCTGCCGGTGACCGATCATTACGACGGCGGCCGGGTCATCACCCGCGTCGGCGGGCAGCGGATGCTCACCCCGCTGTTCCTCGTGCTGGTCGCGATCGGGACGACCGACTTCCTGTTCGCGCTCGACTCGATCCCCGCGGTGTACGGCGTCACCCGCCACCCGTACATCGTGCTGGCGGCGAACGTGTTCGCGCTGCTCGGCCTGCGCGCGCTGTTCTTCCTCGTGTCGGGCCTGCTCGATCGGCTCGTGTACCTGTCGACGGGCCTGTCGGTGATCCTGACCTTCATCGGCGTCAAGCTGGTGCTCCACTTCGCTCACCTTCGGCACGACTCGATCCCCGAGATTTCGACCGGCGCATCACTGGTGGTGATCGTGCTGGTGCTCGCGGTGACGACGGTCGCTAGCCTCGCGCGCGTCCGCCGCCAACCGCGCCTTCGCGCGCACGCGGGATCGCTGCGGGCGCCACGCGGCGACGCGCCGACCACGGATACACGCTAGGCCCCATGGTGGCGCCAGGGTTCGCGGGCGATCCTGATCGAAACGATTCGAAAGGACCGCTCGATGAACGCCACCACCACCCAGCTGACCACGAGGCTCCGAACGTGGGCCCTCGTCGCCGGGCTCACCGGCCTGACGATCGCGATCGGCGCGATGCTCGGCGGCACGTTCCTGTGGCTGTTCGTCGCATTCGCGGTCACGTTCAACGTCGTCGGCTACTTCTTCTCGGACCGGATCGCGCTCCGCGTCGCCCGCGCCCGGCCGCTCGGCGCCACGGAGGCGCCGGAGCTGTACACGATCGTCGAGCGGCTGGCCGAGCGTGCCGGCATCCCGATGCCGAGGCTGTACGTGATGCCCGGCGAGCAGCCGAACGCGTTCGCGACGGGACGGAGCCCCCAGCACGCGGCGGTCGCCATGACGCACGGCCTGCTCACGACGATGGAGAGCGACCACGTCCGCGGGGTGGTCGCGCACGAGCTCGCGCACATCCGCAACCACGACATCCTCGTGTCCTCGATCGCCGCCACCATCGCCGGCGCGATCTCGGCGATCGCGAGCGTGCTCCAGCTGTCGTTCCTGTTCGGCGCCGACGACGAGGACAACCCGCTCGGCCTGCTCGGCTCGCTCGCGGTCGCGATCCTCGCGCCGATCGCCGCCACGCTGCTGCAACTCGGCGTCTCCCGGCAGCGAGAGTACCTGGCGGATGCGACCGCGGCGCGGCTGCTGGGGTCGGGCGCACCCCTCGCCGACGCGCTCGCCGAAATCGAGGGCACCCGCGCCCCGGCGCTCGAGATCGAGCCGGCGACCGCGCCGATGTACATCGCGAACCCCCTCGGCGGCGGCACCGTCGCGACCCTGTTCTCCACCCACCCCCCAGTCCGCGAACGCATCCGCCGACTTCGCGCCTACGGCGAGCGCGCGCGGACCGAGCGGACGCCGAGCACCGCGCGTCTGTCGGGCGCATGAAACCGCTGGCGCTGATCGGCGCGGGGCTGTTGCTGGCCGGCGTTGTCGCCGGCCAGCGGCGCGTTTCGCGGGCGGTGCGGGCGGGCATGGCGGTCGCCGCGCTCGCGCTCGTCGCGGTCGGCGCCGGCCTCGTCGATCCGCCCAACCTCGAGCACGTCATCCGCGACCTCGGCTCCACGCTCGGACCGTGGACGTACGCGCTGGTCGGCGTGATGGCGTTCCTCGAGACCGGCGCCGGCGTCGGCCTGATCGCTCCGGGCGAGCTCGCGGTGATCCTCGGTGGCGTCGCCGCCGGCCAGGGGGAGGTCGAGCTCGTGCCGCTGATCGCGCTCGTATGGACATGCGCGGTCGCGGGCGACATGCTGTCCTACGTCCTCGGCCGCCGGCTCGGCCGCGGATTCCTGCTCGAGCACGGCCACCGCGTCAGGCTCACGCCGGACCGGCTCGAGCAGGTCGAGCGGTACTTCGCCAGGCACGGCGGAAAGACGATCCTGTTCGGACGGTTCATCGGCTGGGTGCGGGCGCTCGCGCCGTTCATCGCGGGCGCCTCGCGGATGCCCGCGCGGCGGTTCCTGCCGGCGACGATCGTCGCCGCTGGACTGTGGGCGGTCGCGTGCACGCTGCTCGGGTACGCGTTCTGGAACTCGCTCGATCGTGCCGTCGAGCTCGCGCGCGGGGGTTCGTTTGCGGTCGCCGCGATCGTCGTGCTCGCCGCTGCGGGGACGTACGCCGTCAAGCGCCGGCGGCGGCGGATCGCGCCCGACACCGGCCGGTAACCGCATCCGCCGCGTCGGCGGGTTCGAGTAGGCTCGTCCGATGACCGAGACGAACGCGCAGTGGCGGCTGGCGGCGAGGCCCGTCGGGCTGGCCAAGCCGTCCGACTGGGAATACGTGCAGGAGCCGGCACCGGAGCCCTCGGACGGGCAATTCAGAGTACAACTCGAGTACCTCTCGCTCGATCCGGCGATGCGCGGCTGGATGAACGAGGGCCGCTCGTACGTTCCGCCGGTGCGGATCGGCGAGGTGATGCGGGCGGGGGGGATCGGCCGCGTGGTGCAGTCCCGCCATCCCGACTACGGCGTCGGCGAGCTCGTGTGGGGCATGTTCGGCGTCCAGCGGTACGCGCTCGCGGACGGCAACGGAGTGAACCGCGTCGACACGACGCTCGCGCCGGCGCCCGTCTTTCTCGGGGCGCTCGGGATGACCGGGCTGACCGCGTACTTCGGGCTGCTCGACATCGGGCGTCCCGAACCGGGGCAGACCGTGGTCGTGTCGGGCGCGGCCGGCGCGGTCGGAAACGTGGCCGGGCAGATCGCCCGGATCAAGGGCTGCCGCGTCGTCGGGATCGCCGGGGGCCCCGAGAAGTGCGAGTGGCTCACGCGGGAGCTCGGCTTCGACGCCGCGATCGACTACAAGCGCGGCGACCTCCGCGCACAGCTCCGCGAGCAGACCCGGGGCGGGGTGGACGTGTACTTCGACAACGTCGGCGGAGAGATCCTCGACGAGGTGCTGCGCCGGCTCGCGCGCGGAGCGCGGGTCGTGATCTGCGGCGCGATCTCCCAGTACAACGCCGAGCAGCCCCCGGCAGGACCCGCGAACTACATGCAGCTGCTCGTGATGCGCGCGTCGATGACCGGGTTCCTCGTGTTCGACTTCGCCAAGCGCTATCCCGAGGGGATCGCACAGCTCGCGCAGTGGCTGGGTAGCGGCGAGCTCCGCTCGCGCGAAGACGTCGTCACCGGCGGACTCGACAAGTTCCCGGAGGTGTTCCTGATGCTGTTCCGCGGCGCGAACACGGGCAAGCTCATCCTCCAGCTGACCGAGGACGCGGCGTGAGCGCACCGCTCGGGTACGAGCTGCGGTTCTGGCCCGAGTTCGGCCGGCTCCTGACCGACCCTCGGTTCTGGTCACCCAAGCCGAGCGACCGGCCACGGCCGGTGCTGCTGATCCCGGGGTTCCTCGCCGGCGACGCATCGCTCACCGTCCTCGCCGGCTGGCTCCGCCGCCGCGGCCACGACGTGTGCCCGAGCGGCATCCGGGTCAACGTTGGCTGCGCCGGCCGCGACCTCGAGCGCGTCAGCACGGTGCTCGAGACGTTCGGCGAGCCCGCGGTGGTGATCGGCCAGAGCCGCGGGGGGACGCTCGCCCGCGCGCTCGCCGCCAGGCACCCCGACCGGATCGCAGCGGTGATGACGCTCGGGTCTCCGGTGCTCGACCAGCTCGCGGTGTCGCCGTCGGTGCTGCGCACCGTCCGCTCGTTGGCGTTCCTCGGCGACCTCGGGATCGGGACGTTCTTCACCAACGATTGCCGCGACGGCACCTGCTGCTCGGAGTTCCGCGACCTGCTCGGCGCCCCGCTGCCCGAGGACGCGCCGGTCGTCGCGGTCTACTCGCGCAGCGACGCGATCGTCGACTGGCGCGCGTGCCTGGACCCCGCCGCCGAGTGCGTCGAGGTCGACGGCAGTCACTGTGGGATGGCGGTCAACGCGGACGTGTATCGCGCGCTCGAGCGGCTGCTCGAGCGGTCCGAGGAGGCCGTGTGCAGTCGATGAGCGCGCAGGACGCGACGTTCCTGCACGTGGAGAACGACGCCACGCCGATGCATATCGGCGGCGTGAGCATCTTCGAGCGCCCGCCCCCCTCGTTCGACGAGCTGTCGGACATGGTCGAAGGGAAGCTCCACCACACGCCCCGCTACCGCCAGAAGGTCCGGTTCGTGCCGCTCGGGGTGAGCGAGCCGATGTGGGTCGACGACCCCTACTTCGACGTCGCCTACCACCTCCGCCACACCGCCGTGCCCCCGCCGGGCACGGGCGCGCAGCTGCGGACGATGGCCGCGCGCGTGTTCTCCCAGCACCTCGATCGCGCCCGGCCGCTGTGGGAGATCTGGATGGTCGAGGGCCTCGAGGACGGACGCTGGGCGCTCCTGTCGAAGGTCCACCACTGCATGGTCGACGGCGTCGCCGCCACCGACCTGATGTCGGTGATGTTCGGCGAGGATCCCCAGCCGGCGCCGGAAGACCCGTGGCGGCCCGGTCCCGAGCCCTCGGACGTCGAGCTGTTCGTCCGCGGCGCCTACCACCGGGCGCGCCACCCGGCCGAGCAGGCGAGCGTCGCGGTCCGGGCGCGCTCCGAGCTGCTCCGGGGCACGGTCAGGACGATGCGCGCGATCGCGTCCGCGGCGCCCGCGTTCCGCCCGTCGACGTCGTCGCTGACGGGTCCGATCGGGCCGCACCGCGCCTGGAGCTGGGCGAGCGCCCGGCTCAGCGACGTCAAGGACGTCCGCTCGAGCCTCGGCGGGACCGTCAACGACGTCGTCCTGGCGATCGTCACGGACGGCTTCCGCGACCTCCTGCTCGAGCGGGGCGAGGAGATCCCGCGCCGGCGGACGGTCCGCACGATGGTTCCGGTCTCGGTCCGCCTCCCCGGCGAGCGCGGCGTCTACAACAACCGTGTGTCCGCGGTGTTCGCCCGGCTGCCGGTCGGGATCGAGGACCCGGGCGAGCGCCTGGCTGTCATCCGGGCCGAGATGGACGACATCAAGTCGTCGGGGCAGGCGGTCGCCGGCGACGTGCTTGCGCAGCTGTCGGGGTTCGCGCCACCGGTGCTGCTGGCGCTCGGCAGCCGCGTCGCGACCCGCTCCGCCCGCTTCAACCTGGACACCGTGACGACCAACGTCCCCGGACCGCAGCGAGCCGTTCACGCGCTCGGCCGCCGGCTGCTCGAGTCCTATCCGTACGTGCCGGTCGCGGGCACGATCCGGATCGTGGTGGCGATCTTCTCCTATGACGGCGGCCTGTACTTCGGCGTCACCGGCGACCGTGACCACGCCGCGGACATCGACGTCCTCACCGCCGGCATCGAATCCGGTCTGGCCGAGCTGCGCGAACGCGCCGCCGCGGCGCCGGCGTAGACGCTCGTGCCACCCCGCGGTCTTCCGGGAAACATGAGCATCGAGGAGCTCGCCGGCCGCGCCGAGGCGTTCCAGGCGGCGGTCCGTGCCGGCGGTCCGCGCGCGAGACATGACCACGATCCGGATTCCGTGCCAGCTCCGCAACGCCGTCGAGGAGGACGACTATGCGAAGCGTTGCGGGTGGCTCGCGGCGCTCCCCGAACGGGTGGCCGCGGTCGCGTCGGAATGGGAGCTTCATCTGGGCGAGCCATTCATCCCGGGCCCAACCCCCGACGGCGTCCGCGACCGGATCACCCGACCGTTGCTCAGACAGGCTCCGGAGCTGGCCGACCGGCTCCGGCGCAAGCCCTCGGGACCGATCAGGTTCATCGGCATGTGATCATGCGCATGTGAACCGCGCCTGGAGCCTGAGGACCGAGGTCGCCGGCTGGGTCCCCAAGTGGTCGGTCCCGGCGGCGATCCGCGCCGTTCGCGCCATGGTGTGCGTCGTTGGGCTGTTCGCGTTCACCGACAAGGTGATCGGCAATCCCCAGATCGCGACGTTCGCCGCATTCGGCAGTTTCGCCACGCTCGTGCTGTCAGCGTTCGCCGGAACCTGGCGCGACAAGCTGCTGGCTCACCTCGCACTCGCGATCGCCGGGAGCGTGCTGCTGACGATCGCCACGATCGTCTCCTCCTCCACCCTGATCGCCGTGATCGTCACGGTGCCCGTGACGTTCGCAGTGTTCTTCGCGGGCGTCACCGGCCCCAATGCCGCGTCGGGAGTAACCGGCGCGCTCCTCGCCTATGTCCTTCCGGCGGCGTCCGCCGGAACGATCAGCGTGGTCCCGGACCGCCTCATCGGCTGGTGGCTCGCCTCGGTCGTCGGGACAGCCGCCGTGCTCCTGTCCTCGCCGCGGCGCGCGGGCGGCAACCAGCTGAGCAGCGCCGCGTCGAAGCTCGCGACGACGCTCGCCGACGAACTCGACGCGGTGTTGCGGGGCGAGCCGCCCGAGGACCACCTCGCCGCCGCGCTCGCGGCCAAGCGGGAGCTGCTGTCGCGGTTCACCGCAACCCCGTTCCGACCTACCGGACTCGCAACCGCCGACCAGGCGCTCGCCAACTGCGTCGAGCTGCTCGAGTGGTGCACGTCGCTGATCGCCGACGCGATCCGCGAGCGGCACGACCTCACCGACGTGGCGCCGACCGACCGCGATCTCATCGCGAGCTCGAGCTCGGTTCTGCGAGACACCGCGACCCTGCTCGCCGGCGGGCACGCACGCCCCGACATCGACGGGCTCGAGCGCTGCCGCGCGGAGGTCTTGTCCCGGATCGAGCAATCGAGCCCGCAGCCGGGCGGGCCGGCCGATTTCCGGCAGGCCGCGCAGATCTCGTTCCACTCGAACGCGGTCGCGGTTGCCGTTCTCGGGGTCGCCTACGAGACGATGATCGCGTCGCGCCTGGCCGATCCCGAGTGGCTCGAAGCGAGGCGCGCTCGCTGGTACACCGGAGGGACCGCTGCGGCGCGGACCGTGCAGCGTGTGTCGAGCGTCGCGTCGGCGGCCCATACCCACGCGACCGTGCGGTCGGTGTGGTTCGTCAACAGCGTCCGAGGAGCGGTGGCGCTCGCCGTTGCCGTCGGCGTCGCCGATCTGACCACCGTCCAGCATGGCTTCTGGGTGGTGCTCGGGACCCTGTCGGTCCTTCGCACGAACGCGTCGGCAACCGGTGCGACCGCGCTCCGCGCCCTCGCCGGAACCGCGGTCGGGTTCGTGATCGGCGGTGCCCTCGTGGTCGCGATCGGCAGTGACGAAACCGCGCTCTGGGTCGTGTTCCCGTTTGCGGTCCTGGTGGCCGCGTACTCGCCGGGGACGGCGCCGTTTGCGGTGGGTCAGGCAGCGTTCACGGTGCTGATCGCGATCCTGTTCAACCTGATCGTCCCCGTCGGATGGAAGGTCGGCGTGGTCCGGATCGAAGACGTGGCGCTCGGCTGCGCGGTCAGCGTCGTGATCGGCACGCTGTTCTGGCCGCGCGGAGTAGCGGCGGTCGTCGGCGACGATCTCGCGGATGCGTTCCGCACCGGTGCCTCGTACCTGACCCAGGCGGTGCAATGGGCGGCCGGAGCACGGGGCGCCGAGCCCGACACCGCTGATGCGGCGGGGACCGCGGGAGCGCGCCTCGACGAGGCGCTGCGCGGGTTCCTGGCCGAGCAGGGAACCAAGCACATCGCCAAGCAGGACCTGTGGCGCCTCGTCGGGGGTTCGCTCCGGCTTCGCCTCACCGCGCACGCGGTGGCGGAGATGCCGGGGGACGCGACCGGCCTCGATGCGGCACGCGCGGTGCTCGAGCGCCGCACCGCGACGCTGACGTCGTGGTACGAGGAGCTCGCCGAGCAGGTCGGCAAGCCCGATCACCGGGCGGTGGCCCAGCTCGAGCCGCCGTCACTGGCCGCGGCGGGGATCGTCGACGGCTCGTCGGGCTCGTACTACGGAGTCTGGCTGTGCGAGCACCTCGATCACCTCGCCGAGCACCTCCGGGACCTCGTTCGCCCAGCGGCGGCGGTCGCGGAGATCCGGAGCCGGCCGTGGTGGCGATGAGCGACCCGCGATTACGCGCGCTGGCCCAGCCCTAGGACCCCGGCGCGCCGAACGTCGAGCGAAGCGAGCGCACGAGCGCACGCGCGCGGTCGGTCCCCCGGCGCCCGGCCCACGGATGCGGTCCCTGCGCCCACGGGTGCCAGCCGAGCGTCCCGTAGTGCTCGCGCACCAGTGCCTTGAGCTCGCCCCGATGCTCGCCGCAGGCGTAGCGCTGCGGCCCGTACATGCCGCGTCCGTGCCAGGTCAGCCACCGGCCAGGTTCCGCGTCGACGTACTCACCGTGGCGCAGGTCGAGCAGCTGGTGCTCGAGCGCCAGCTGCGTCTCGGGATCGGGCCGCGCCCCGCAGATCTCGCACACGAACACGACCGTGACCGGCATCTCAGCTCCTCACCAGCGTGGCTCGTAGCCGCTGGTCAGTTTGTCGCCGGGCGCCCGCCAGCGGGGCTCGCGATCGAAGTTGCGCCGCATCGCATGCCGGCGCAGTCGGCGCAGCACCGGCCCGTACGTGAACCGCGCCCCCTTCGCGTAGAGGAGGCTGAACGGGTCTGCGTCCATGAACGGCATGAACTTGTCGGGAAAGCCCGGCATCGTGCACGCGTTGCAGATGCCGCCCACGTTGGGACATCCGCCGACGCCCCCGACCCAGCCGCGAAGCGGAACGTTGCACTTCGTGACGGGGCCCTTGCAGCCGAGCTTCACCAGGCATCCCCGGTGATCCGCCGGCGTCCGCGCGAACTCGCCCTGCTCGGCGAAGCCGGCGCGACCGCAGCCCTGCTGAACCGTCCGGCCGAACAGCCAGCGCGGCCGGCCCTGCTCGTCGACGTCGATCGCCGGCGCCGCCCCGGCCGCGTGCAGGGCGAGGTGCAGGAGGGTCTCGGTGATGTTGTCGGGCTGCGCCGGGCACCCCGGCAGGTTCACGATCGGGACGCCGAGGCGCGACCTCCAGCTCCAGCCGAGGTAATCGCGGAGCCCCATCGCCCCCGTCGGGTTGTTCCGCATCGCCGGGATCCCGCCGAATGTCGCGCATGTGCCGAGCGCCAGCACCGAGGCTGCGCGCGGCGCGAGGCGGTCGATCCACGTGCAGGTCGAGATCGGGTCGCCGGTGGCCGGATCGACACCCATCGTCGCCCAGTACCCCTCACCGCTGATCTCCTCGTTGGGAACCGAGCCCTCGAGCACGAGGATGAACGGATCGAGCCTGCCGGCGGCCGCGTCGAACCACGCGCGCATGAACTCGGCTCCGGTCTCGTACGCCAGCAGCGGGTTGTAGATGACCAGCGGTGGCGCCCCCGGAAAGCACCCGCGGATCAGGTCCTCGAAGCTCGGGTTGCGCGCCGCGGTCATCGCGACCGAGTCCCCGTCGCAGCCGAGCCCGCTGGTCAGCCAGAGGACGTGCACCGGATGCCGGTCGGCGGCGACCATCTCTAGGCGATCGGTCGGTGAGCCCTTCGCGAATGCGGAGCGGGTCGCTCGCTCAGCGCCGGTTCCCGCTCGGTCAGCACCTGGAGGTGGTGCTCGAGACTCTCGCGCAGGTGCAGGTCATCGGTCGCGCCGGTCACCAGACCTGCCTGGGCGAGCCGCTTCAGCGCGTGCGAGATCGACGGTCGCTCGGCCGCCACCAGCTGGCCGAGCAGCCGGTGCGTGAGCGGCAGCGACAGCCGGACGCCGGTCGGCTCGACCCGCCCCCAGCGGTCGGCGAGATGCCACAGCAGCAGGACGAGGCGAACCTCGAGCCGCGGCTGCGAGGTAATCGCGCGGAGCACGTCGAGCTCCAGCGGGCGCCGGCAAGCTCGGCGCGCGAGGATCCGGACGATCTGCGGGAACGGCCGCACGCGGTCGGTGAAATCGCCGTCGAGCACCGCCAGCTTGGTCGGGCGCAGCGCCCGCCAGCCGGAAGTGCGCACGAGCATCTGGTCGGACGCGGGACCAAGCGGTTGAAGCAGGTCCCCGGGGCCGACGAGCTCGGCCGCGGTGCGGCCTCCGACCCGGATCTCGAGCGCGAGCAGGCCGTCGAGGATCAGCAGGCCGAGGCCCTGTCCGGCCGCCTCGAACCAGGCCGACAGCTCGCAGGCCCCGACCGCGACCTGGAGGACCCTGGCGGTCGCCAGCTGGCGCGCGGCAATCCGCGCGCGGACGTCGAATTCGTCGGCAAGCTCGCCATCGGCGTCGAGCAGGTACGTGTAGAGCGCGATCGACTCGGGGGCGTCGCCGGCCAGCTGCGGATGGCGGGGCCACCGTAGGGGCCCGGGCTGGACAACCCCTCGCTCTTCGACGGACACGCACCCTCTCTGTGGTCGACGGACCTGCCGCCAGTCTATGCCTCCCGCGACGATGCCGCGCACCCCGTCCGAGGTTGGCTGGTAACCCCCGTTACCCCGGCTTCACCATCGTGGGCGATCGGGTGATAGAACACCCGGCGTGTGCCTGGCGATTCCAGGACAAGTGGTCGAGATCGTCGATGACCTGAACAGGCTCGCGAAGGTCGACGTCGCGGGAGTGCGACGCAACGTCAACATCGGCCTTCTCGACGCCGACGACGGAGGGGTCGGGCCCGGAGACTGGGTCCTGATCCACGTCGGCTTCGCGATCTCCAAGGTCGACGAGGAGGAGGCCCGGGCCACGCGCGATCTGCTCGTGAGGATGGGCGCCGACTACGAGCAGGAGCTCGAGGAGCTTAAGGCCAGCGTGATCGAGTGAGCACCGACGACTCCTGCGGATCTCACCACTGCATCACGTGCGGCGACGACGGCATCCCGATGACCGTCGTGCGCGTCGACGCCGACCGCGGGCTGGCCCTGTGCGAGCACGACGACGGCGCGCGCGAGACGGTCGAGACCGCACTGGTCGAACCGGTGGCGCCGGGCGACCGCCTGCTCGTCCACGCCGGGACCGCGCTGGCTCAACTGGAACCCGCGCGATGAAGTTCGTCGACGAGTTCCGCGACGCCGAGCTCGGCCGCGCCGTGGCGATGGAGATCATGTCGATGGTCGCGCCCGGCCGCCATTACAAGCTGATGGAGGTGTGCGGCGGTCACACGCACTCGATCTACAAGTACGGGATCGACGACCTGCTGCCGGCCAACGTCGAGCTCGTGCACGGTCCCGGCTGTCCGGTATGCGTGATCCCGATGGGCCGAGTCGACGACGGGATCGCGATCGCCCACATCGACGGCGTGATCTTCACCTGCTTCGGCGACATGATGCGCGTTCCCGGGTCCGAGGGCAGCCTGCTCGACGCCAAGGCCGCCGGCGCCGACATCCGGATGGTCTACTCCCCGCTCGACGCGCTGAGGATCGCCAAGCAGAACCCCGATCGAGAGGTGGTGTTCTTCGCGATCGGGTTCGAGACGACCGCGCCATCGACCGCGCTAACGCTCAAGCGGGCGCGCGCCGAGGGCATCCCGAACTTCTCGGTCATGTGCTCTCACGTGACGATCGTGCCGCCGCTCCGGGCGCTGCTCGAGTCGCCCGACCTGCGCCTCGACGGGTTCATCGGACCCGGTCACGTCTCGACCGTCGTCGGCGCGCGCCCGTTCCAGTTCATCCCAACCGATTACCGCAAGCCGGTCGTGATCGCCGGATTCGAGCCGCTCGACATCCTCCAGGCGATCGAGATGATCCTCCGCCAGCTCGTCGCCGGGCGCTGCGAGGTCGAGAACCAGTACAAGCGGGTGGTCCCGTACGAGGGCAATCTGCGCGCGCTCGAGGTGATGGCCGAGGTGTTCGAGCTCCGTCCCCACTTCGAGTGGCGCGGGCTCGGCTTCATCTCCCACAGCGGGTTGAAACTGTCAGACGCCTACGCCGACCTCGACGCCGAGGTCCGCTTCAGCGTGCCGGGGGTCCGCGTCGCGGACCCCAAGGCGTGCCAGTGCGGCGAGGTGCTGAAGGGGGTGATCAAGCCGTGGGAGTGCAAGGTGTTCGGCACCGCGTGCACGCCGGAGCGTCCGATCGGCACGTGCATGGTCTCGTCCGAGGGAGCCTGCGCCGCGTACTACAACTACGGACGATTTGCCCGGGAGCGCGAGGTGGTGTGATGAGCGATCCCGCGGCCGTCTCGGAGCGCGAGCAGAAGATCCTCGGGATCATCGAGACGGCACGGGCCAAGCGCGCCAAGTTCCGCGACGAGCGGATCAACATGGCCCACGGCGCGGGCGGCAAGGCGACCCAGAGCCTGATCGAGGGACTGCTCGCGCCGGCGTTCGAGTCCGACGCGCTGAATGAGCTCGCCGACGCGGCGACGATCGCGGTCGGCGCCGTCGATCTCGCGTTCACCACCGACTCCTACGTCGTCAAGCCGATGCGCTTCCCCGGCGGTTCGATCGGCGAGCTGGCGGTCAACGGGACGGTCAACGACCTCGCGGTGGCCGGCGCTCGGCCGCTCGCGCTCAGCTTGTCGCTGATCCTCGAGGAGGGCCTGGCGGCCGAGGATCTGAAGGCCGAGGTCCAGGCGATCGCGCGCACCGCGCGCGAGGCCGGCGTCGAGATCATCACTGGCGACACGAAGGTCGTCGAGCGCGGTCACGCCGACGGGATGTACGTGTGTACGGCGGGGATCGGGCGCCGTGACCCGCGCGCGCGGCTGTCCCCGGCGGGGCTCCGGCCGGGGGACCGGATCCTGCTGTCGGGGAGCATCGGCGAGCACGGGACGGCGATCATGCTCGCTCGCGGCGAGTTCGAGCTCGACGCGGAGATCGAGTCCGACACGCGATCGCTGTGGCCCCTGGTCGACTCGCTGCTCGAGGCGGTCGGCCCCGAGCTGCGGTGCCTACGCGACGCGACCCGCGGCGGTGTCGCGTCGGTGCTCAACGAGCTCGCGCGCGCCTCGTCGGTGGCGATGATCGTGCGCGAGCGCGCGGTCCCGGTGCGGCCCGAGGTCGCGGGCGCGGCCGAGATCCTCGGGATCGACCCGATGTACGTGGCGAACGAGGGAAAGCTGGTCGCGTTCGTGGGCGCCGAGGCGGCCGAGCGGGCGCTCGCGGCGATCCGGGCCGTGCCCGGATGCGAGGCCGCGGCGGAGATCGGCGAGGTGCGGACGGAGCCTCCCGGGATGGTGTTGGTCGAGACAAGCTTTGGCGGCAAGCGGGTGATGGATCAGTTGGTGGGGGACCCGCTGCCGCGGATTTGTTGAGAGTTAGCGAGAGGAGACGGGATGTCGGCGTTGGCGAATCCGTACGCAAAGCAGAAGGAGACCGAGGCCGTCACCGCGCATGTGCTGTGGATGACCACCGGCCTGAGCTGCGAGGGCGATTCCGTCGCGATGACCTCGGCGACGAATCCGAGTCTCGAGGACATCATCCTCCAGGCGATCCCGGGCATGCCGAAGGTCGTCGTCCACAATCAGGTGGTCGACTACGCCGTCGGTCAGGAGTACGCGCAGGCGTGGTTCGACGCCGAGCATGGCGAGCTCGACCCGTTCGTGCTGGTGATCGAGGGCTCGCTCGGCAACGAGGAGATCAACGGCGAGGGGCACTGGACCGGCTTCGCGGTGAACCCCCAGAACGGTCAGCCGATCACGATGAACGAGTGGCTCGACCGCCTGGCGCCGAAGGCTGCAGCCGTCGTCGCGGTCGGCACGTGCGCCACCTACGGCGGGATTCCGGCGATGAAGAACAACCCGACCGGGGCGATGGGCGTGCCCGACTACCTGGGCTGGAGCTGGAAGTCGAAGGCCGGCCTGCCGATCGTCTGCATCCCGGGGTGCCCGGCCCAGCCGGACAACATGACCGAGACGCTGCTGTATCTCGCACTTCATCTCGCCGGCCTCGCGCCCGCGCCGGAGCTCGACGAGGCCCTTCGCCCCAAGTGGCTGTTCGGGCGCACGGTCCGCGAGAGCTGCAACCGCGCCGGGTTCACCGAGCAAGGCCAGTTCGCCACCGAGTACGGCGCCGACCACCGCTGCCTGGTCAAGCTCGGCTGCAAAGGCCCGGTGGTCAGGTGCAACGTTCCCGTGCGCGGCTGGGTGAATGGCGTCGGCGGCTGCCCGAACGTCGGCGGGATCTGCATGGCGTGCACGATGCCGGGCTTCCCCGATCAGTTCATGCCGTTCATGGACGAGGACAAGCTGGGCGCGCTCAATGCGAACATCACCAAGT
>Ga0335078_10000695_pt1 | contig 51911 bp, 45 predicted proteins | sample Lox_Sample_32_FD_206711 | JGI IMG/M metagenome (GOLD analysis project Ga0335078, IMG submission 206711) | Soil microbial communities from Loxahatchee National Wildlife Refuge, Florida, United States - Lox_Sample_3.2 | ecosystem: Environmental > Terrestrial > Soil > Wetlands | place: USA... | reverse complement strand
CGGCGGTGCGTTGGGATTCCAGCCGGGCTTGGTGCAGGGCTGTGCGGCGAGCGCCACAGGAAGCCCCAGGAAAAGCAACAAACTTCGCTGACCGAGGTTCATTGCCGGCAAGTATAGCGCCGTTCTTAGCATTCGCCTTCCAGCCCCTTGGATTCAAGCTCGCTTACCGAAGAATTATAGACCATTTGTAAATTTGTCAATTCACCCGTGAGCGCCCAAAGGGATAGCGAATTTGCTTGCGGGTAATGAAATAGGTGATAATGCCGGGTATCAACCCGGTCTTTACGGTGATGTAATAGCCGGGAACCTGAACGATGCCGATCAAGAAGCCCACGAGGTTAGCGCCCAACACCGCATATAACCCGATGGCTCTTTTCTTGACTAGTAGGAAATATCCGGTCGCGGCGACTGTATTCAGCAGCATCGTGAAAAAAATGAGACCAGGCACAGCGGAGTCGGATAGGTCGCTCATCGGGGCGAGAACTCCGGCAATGTTTACCACAATCCAAACGATGGCCCAGCCTTTCGGAAAACCACGGAGAGTGGCTGTCTGTGGGACAACTGAGGGTTGCGAAGACGAGTCTGGCAGATGCGAGGGCGCAACGGCGTGCCTTGCTGCTGCATCATCGCTCGAAGTTCCGGCGCCTGCCAGGGGTGTCGGACGGAGCGGAACTAAGCCTGTCTTCCACCAGTGCTGAGCGTCGGCGGCGGCCACGCTAAGGTCGAGACCCCGCTTTCTCGCACCTTGCTCGCACATCAATATTGGCGCAAAGACGCCGCCGGCGGCACTGATGGCCGTTCCGGTTTGTGTTGAGAGGAGGTCGACCTTCAGCCGCGTCTCGGCTTCGTTCAGGCAGTCGGCCCGGAAATCGGCGATTTCCTTCGAAACGTACACGTAGCCCTCTCCGCGCGGAATACCCGCTCCGGGAAGACCGCACGGGCAAGAGTTGTCTGAGCAGCGCGCCAAATTCTGCTCATTGCCCGAGACTTGCATATACCTCATGACAGTGCCTCCTAGAAAGAATTCCTGGGAGCCTCTCCGGGACCTTATATAACGGTTTCTCCGGATAGCACACTGTCTATATGGCCCGACGGCGGGACTTTCTTTCATAATTTTGGCGACCTGCGTAATATCTTGCCTTTAGTTCGTCATGCCAAAGCCGCCTTGTACGCTCTGCTCACAAACGTCGCCTCTACATTTCTCGACCTAGGCAAATCGGACATAGAGCGCGGCGGCGGTTTATAATCGCAACAAACAGCTCTCAATCCAGAGTATTCTGCCTTCCCTTACACTACGGCCCGGTTTTGCCTGGGGGCAAGTGCATCCCGAGCCATTCCGCCATAGTTCAGGCGCAAGGCGGCGAAGGACGCAAAGAGAGATACGGCGTGACCGAGACCGGAACAGAACGTTTCTTAGCTGTGCTGGATTCAGATCCTGTCCGCGCCGAACATAGGTACGCACTGCTCAGAGAAAAGCTGGTATTTTTCTTCCGGAAACACCGCTCTCCCTCACCTGAAGATATGGCGCAGGAGGTCTTTCTGCGTGCTCGAAGCCGCATCGAAGAGGGACAAACCGTCTATGCCGAGAATCCGGAGAGCTATTTTTTCGGAATCGCCAGAAATCTTCTGCGCGAGGAGTGGAAACGGGCCTCGCACCAGGTTGAGGAACTGCCCGAAGATATTCCGGCCGACTCAACGGAAACCGAGAATATGGTGCGCCGCCTGATGCTGGAAGATTGCCTACGCAGCTTGGACGAAGATCATCGCGCATTTCTAAGGTCGTATATTTATGAAGGCCCAGAGCGCACAGGCCAGGTGTGCGGAATCACAGCAAACGCCGCGAGCATTCGTTTTCATCGCCTCGTTACGAGATTACGGGCGCTCGTTGGCGAGAGCCACGATAGCTGTGAAACCGGGACGCATGGTTTCGCCATATCAATGAGGCGGCGGAGAATCGACCGATGAAGTGGGATCGCTATCTATTGGGGAGTTTGTCGGCCGGGGAGCAGGATGAGCTCGAAGAGCGGCTCTTTCGCGATGACAGACTCTTCGAAGAGATACAGGCCGCCGAAGACGACCTAATCTTGCGCTATCTAAATGGAGGTCTTTCACGCCGCTACCGCAAACGCTTCGAGCTCGAATACCTGCACGATCAAGCGCATCGAGATCGACTGGAGTTCATGCGCAATCTTATTGCTTTGCACAGCGTGACGGAAAAACGAGCAAAACGATCGCCATGGCTACCGCTGGACTCTTCCGTTGTGGGTTGGGGATGGGCGATACTCGCAACCGCCGCGATCGTGCTGATCGCCTGGATCGCGCAAACTTCGCTCCGCCATCGTCCACCGCTGGGCAATATCGAACAGAATACAGCCTCCGTGAGTCCTAAAGCGGCTATGGCTCCGCCTCAGAACGCTAACGGTATGCAACCGGAATCCCATACTCCCAACGTTGCACCCGCTCTTTCATTTGTCCTCTCACCCACCGCCACGCGCGGCGGCAGTGGTGCGGTTTTCAATATTCCTACCGGTGCTTCTTCGATTCAGCTGCATCTGCTCACTTTGAATGAAACCCCATACACCACATACAGGATCACGCTCCGGACGGCCGATGGAGCGCGAATGTGGAACGGATCCTCGAAATCTCTGACTTCCGTCAAAGTTCCAGCCGCGCCTCTGGCTGATGGAGACTACGTTCTTTCCCTGGAAGGAAAGACCTCACGGGGCGCTTTCGAAACAGTTGAAGACTACGTCTTCCGCGTCGTGCGCAGGTAGGTTCCTCTCGCTCGAAATCACCGATCGCTTTGCGGTGAATTGCCGTTTTCCTCTGAAAGAAAATTCCTTTGTCCGCCATCCCATAGGTAAGGCCGGAGATCCGCGCTCGATAACTTGCGCACGGTTCAGGGGAGGATCGCACATCCGGCGTGGAGGAATGGACATGGAAAAGTGCACGAACAGTGGTTGCCGCATGGTATTTAACTCTGTCGCCGGCCAGGATGGCAAGTTCTGTTCGCGCCGTTGCCTGGAAGGCTATCAGAAAATGAAGCGCGCTTCTGCGATAACTGCCGCGCGCAGACCACCGACGAATCCGCGGGGGGGCTATACAGCTTCAACGGCATTGGCACTGCCTTCGGTCCGTTCTCTAAGAACAAGTGTCCGGAATGCGGATCCGTGATTAAGACCAAGTGGTTTACCTTCGGCGTTCCGCTGGTTCCGCTTGAAAAGTACCGTGTGCTCTTCACGATGCAGGAGGGAACTCTGGGAGGATCGCGAGCAAGATTTCTTTCGCGCAAGCTTAAATTGACACCACCTGTTGCCTCCACTTCCTCTCCTTCTTCCGCTAAATAGGCATATCTAACTCGCATCACCCTGCATTTTGAACATCAGCTTGTTCGAGGAGCTAAACAATGAAGATGCATGTCAAGAATCTGTACCGTTGTTTTGGATTGGTATTATCCTTTCTGACCTGCGCTCTGGGCGTACGCGCCCAAGGTCTCGAGGTTACGCCTGTCAAACCAGTTGTCTACGTGCTTGACTCAGCCGCGCATTCGGTTACAGCAGTGGACACCGTCAAAGGTCAATACATCGCGTCCGCGCAGGTCAGCGGCCACGAAACGAGAGGCGCACTGTCGATAAGCGAGACCCAAGCGCGAATTGACACCGTGGTGCAGGCCGTCGGGGGCGCGCGTCTGGTGCGGATCGATTCCGGCGAAGGGAAAATGACTTTCCGCTACGGTATGCATCCGTTGGAGAAGTCCTCCATTGCCATCATCGATTCGAATACTTTCCAAGTCGTGGCACATATTGAGCTCGGGTGGGGACTTATCGGTTATCAATGTTCTCCCGATGGCAAAACGCTAATTGCTATCCTCTCCGGCTACAAGTCCCAAAAACCCGAAGAATTCCTCCCAAGCGAGATCGTCGTAGTGGACCTAGTCAAAGGTCAATTGACGGCGCGCGCCGAATTGTCCCGCCAGCCCGTTGCTCTGAGCGTTTCTTCCGACGGCGCAACCGCCGCCGTCTTCTTTGGAGATCTGAATTGGAAGAGCGAGGGCGTGATCGGCGGCAGGATATCGTACTCCAACGCCGGAATTCAGTTCTTCGATCTGGCCGCTTTGTCTCCCCTCGGTCAGATCTCCTTTAGCGGCGCTAATGAAGCTCCCATCGCGTCTTTTGACGGTGAATATCTCTATCTTATCGACAGGGGCCAGCCCTCAAACAAGCCGGAGAAAAACATCGACGGCAAAATTCACGTCGTTTCGCTGCGAGAGAAGAAAGAAGTGGCGACTCTCGAGGCCGGAGCCAATCCCGGGGAGACTTTCTCTGACGAAGAAGCCGGCTACCTCATACTTTTGAGCAGCGGTCCGCCGATGAAGGGCGAAAAGAACGTGGACGGAGAAGTGCGCCTGCTGCGCGGAGCATCGACCGCCAGCCTTCTGAAAGTCGGCTCCGCGCCGCAGTTTGTGCGCGTCTCGCCAGACCGCAAACGCCTCTATGTCGTCTCGCAAAGCACCATCGCGGTCTTCGATTATCCTACGTTGCGTCAAATGGACCGCATCTCGATGAGCGCGCCGGCCAGCGATTTGACCTTCGATCCGCAGGGAAAACTCGGCTTTGTGCTACATCCGGAATCGAGCCAGTTGACGATTCTCGACCTCGACGCGATGCGGCAGACGGCCTTGGTGACCACCGGCCGGGCCGGCGTCAAATTCGCCAAAGCCGTCGGCGCCATTGCCTTGACTGCGGCCTCGATTACAGTCGCCGAAGGACAAGCCTACAACATGGCCCAATCGACCGGCGGCGTGGGCGTGGGAGAATATCGCATCTTCACCGTTGCTCCTGCCCATACCTCGATCGCCGTCAAGCCCGATGGCAACTACGTCTACGTGCTCAACAGCCAAACGAACGACGTCACTGCCGTCAAAGCTGGCACCGGAGAGATTGCCGCGCGCCTCGCGGCGAAAGGCGGAAGGCTTCTGCTTCTCAACGGCGGGAAAGTGCTGGTTGTGGTGGGAGACAAAACGATATTCCGGGTTGATACGGCTACGCAACAGGCTTTGCCGGAACTCTCCTGCGACGGAAAAGTCGTGGACATGCGTCTCGCGCCGGACGGGCATACGGCGATAGTTCTCACCGAGGGTTCTCTTCTTCTGCTCGATGGGACCACCGGAGAGCTGCGCGAAAAAATCGGCGGGTTCAAACGCCCTACCGTAGCCCTGTTCTCCACCGAGCAGCCCTCCACAACTGCTGCACGTCCGTAGTTGCTGGATCAATTTCAGTAAGATCATCGCTAATTTTGCGGTGCCACGACGGAAGGAGTGAACGTTATGGGATATGGTGATTTGCGCTGTGCGCGTTGCGGAAGAACCTTTACATCCAGTCTTGCTCTTCTGGACCCGCGCGAGGTTAAGGTGGCAAGTTGCCGCGTATGTCCAGCCCGAGTTTATGCTGTCTGCGCGCGTTGCGCCGACCTGGACAAAGTTACCGGAGAGTCGTGTCCGCAATGCGGCGCTCAGCATATGTGGTCGGTTGGCGGCAAGGTGCCAAAGTCCTAAGCAAAGGTTGGAATGCATGAGCTACAACCGGCCTCATAAGCATTTCAGGGCTCCCTTGAGCAAGCATGAGCCCGAGCAATAAGGCGGGGCTTATGCAGTCACCCAAGCGCTGCCGACAGTTTATGAGACCGGTTCTAGTTGCCTGATTTTCCCCTCGTGGAGATCGGATTGCAGGAGGCTACCTGTTGGTTTGCGATTCGGTGGCAAGCTCCCGCGCTCGCAGAAATCTGAGATCGAATCTGATTTGATCAGTCTCAATGTCTTTCGCGAACGTTCTCGGCACTCTGTTCTGAGAACCTGACTACTTCTCTTGATACAATTTGCCATCGTAGCGCCCGGCCCATTTTGCGTTTTTGTCCATAGACTTCGCCATCAATATGCCCAGGTGTTTGCCCTCGGGGGTCGTAACCTTGCGCCAGCTTACCCAACCAACCTGCGTCAGCGTGCCATTGTCCTCCAGCTGCATAATCTTTCCTCCAAGATCAACCATCCACTTTTGATGATCGCCTTGCAGTCGCACCATACGTGCTTGTTCCTTTTCCCCGTCGGGCGTCACATAGCTTTGGTACGACACTTGGCCAATCTGGTTTTTCGTGTCTCCGTCGACTCGCCATAGTGTACCGTCGGGGCTCGTGCCAAACCCCTTCTCCCCGACGCCGTTGCGGGCAAATACAGGACTGCTCATCATTGAGTCGGCGAACTTCAGATACTCGTAGCGGTAGCCGCCATATGTCGTGAATTCAGTGACCTTATCCCCCTGTTCTTCCAGCGCCACGCCGAAGCTTCCATCATGGGTGAAGAAAGTCCAAGGATTGAATTCCACACTTGGCGCGTCGAGCGTCACCACATTTGTGCTTTTGTCGCCGAGCACGGTTGATCCACTCAGATCAAAGACCATAAATACCGTTGTGTTCATTCCTTCTAAAGTGGCGCACAGGACCACTTCCGGTCTCGGTTCGGAGGTTTTCTCTGCAGCAGTTCGGGCCGTCTGCCCCTTGGCGACACCAATAGATGTGCACTCGACCGCAGTCAGAAGCACAGCGAAAGTAAAAAATGCAAGAAACGATTTCACGTGAAATCTCCTTTCAGATTAAGACGAGCTTGACTCTCCGCCGTTCTCACACGGCGCGATTTACGACTCCGCCAAATCGGAAACGAAAAGCCGCAGGACAGCGGCCGCCAAACAACTAGTACGTCACCGGGATCATGGCGCGACGCTCTCTCACCATCGGGAAAAAGTGTGTTCGACGCTCTCTGAACGTTTTGGTACTATTTAATGAATGTCTTAGCAGCAACTTTTCTTTCAGTGCACAATTCCGGGAACGTAAGTTTTCTGTGAATGCGCACTTGGTCTGTCTTGTCTCTGTTGCCGTGACCACAATGGGCCCGAGAAGAGACGCCTCTTCCGATTCAGAGTCTTGAAGATCGCGATCGGTCAATGCTCGTGCGTCCGGCCAAGAGGCGATTACCACTGCATGGAGTCTTGAGAATGACGCAATCAGAAGCGTGTCGTGCGGTCCCACGCGCGTCGTATCTGAGAATTTCGCATCGCTTGAGTTTCGGGTTGACGATTGCTTTGAGCATCCCAGCGGTAGCTCAGATACCGGCGTCAGCGAGGGAAGCAGCTGCCATCTTGGGGCCCTGCGTTCAGAGTGAAGTTATCATCGAAAGAATTGCGAAGAACTCCGAAGGTGAAAAGGCCGGCCTCATGGCCGGAGACATCGTTACTGCCTGGACACAGGGGGATATTCACCGAAATATCGAGTCGCCTTTCGACCTGATAGCAGCCGAAGAAGAGTTTGGCCCGCGCGGACCGGTGACGCTGGAAGGCCTGAGAGGAACTCAAAAGCAACAATGGGAATTGGGCCTGGGTAAGTGGGGCATCGGCGCCCGCCCAGAGATGTCTACCTCACTTCTAGATCTCTACAACGAAGCCGGCAAGTCAACAATCTCCGGCAGCGCGAACGCTGCAAACTGGCAGAAGGTTACGGCTGCCTTGAAAGGTTGCCATTCGGACCTGTTGGAGGCCTGGATGGAGTTTCATGCAGGCGAGGCGCTCGCGGATACTAAGCACTGGTCAGAGTCCGATAAATTCTATTCCGACGCAGCAAATTCGGCGCAGAATGCAGGTTTACGCCTCAAGCCCTTGTTGCTCCTGTCGTGGGCTGAAAAACTCCTCCAGCGGAACGATTTCGATAACGCTGAGAAATACTACCGCGAAGCTCTGCAAGAAGCAAAGGCGCTCAATACAACAAGTTTCGAGGTGGCAAGGGGTCTGAATGGGCTCGGGGCAGTGGCCGAGAACCGAGGGAACCTGGACGAAGCAGAGCATTTTTTTCGCGAAGCCAGCGAGATACGGGAGGCATTAGCACCGAACAGTCTTATTGCCGCGACGAGTCTGAACAATCTTGGGTATGTTGCATTAGACCGCGGCGATCTCGACAAAGCAGAAGAACTTCTCAAGCGAGGACTAAGCATTAGGGAGAAACTCGCCCCGGATAGTCTCGATGTGGCATCTAGTTACAACAATCTTGGAATCATGGCGTATCAGCGAGGTCAGCTTGCCGTGGCGGAGGCATATTACCGCAAGGCGCTTGTCATCCGGGAAAAACTGGCTCCGGGAACCCATGATGTCGCGGCGATCTATAACAACCTGGGCAACATCGCGGATGACCGCGGCGACGTCGACGAGGCAGAAAGGTGCTATCGGCATACGCTCGAGATCGACGAACTGATCGCGCCCGATAGCTTGAACGTAGCAGCGAGCCTCAACAACATCGGGTTGCTTGCAAAAGATCGCGGAGATCTCGTCGAAGCTGAACAGTATTTGCAGAAGTCGCTGGACTTAAGGAAGAAACACGCTCCGGGTAGTTTGGCGGTAGCGGATAGTCTGAGCAACATGGGCCTGATTGCAGATGCGCGCGACGAATTTGACAAAGCAGAGAAGTATCATCGGCAAGCACTGGCAATTCGCGAGAAGAAGGCGCCAGGCAGCCTCGCCATTTCGTACAGCCTAACAAATCTCGGATTTACGGCAAATAACAAGGGCGATCTTGCTCATGCCGAGGAAGGCTTTCGACAGGCTCTGGCGATTATTGAAAAGCAGGCGCCAGACAGCCTCGATTTGGCCATGGCTCTGAACAATGTGGGCAGTGTTGCGCACGATCGCGGCGATATGACCGAAGCGGAACACTATCTTCGCGAAGCATTGGATCTTCTCAATAAGGTCGCTCCCGGTTCCGACCTGGCAGGTGAAACCGACAGTTATCTTGGCGACATCGCTTGGAAACACGGTGATCTGACAGGCGCGGAAGCGTTCTATCGACGCGCTCTTGAAATGCGAGAAAAGTTGTCTCCTGACAGTGTCGCCTACGCCGAATCCCTTGCACAGTTGGGGTCCCTGATGCGGGGAAAGGGGCAGAATACAAAAGCTGGAGAGCTGTTTCAGAAAGCGATCGATGTCTTTGAAAGCCAGACCGCGCATCTGGGTGGATCTACGGAAACGCGATCGAGTTTTCGCGCCGAGCATCGAAAGTACTACCAGCAATATGTCGATCTGCTGATGTCGCAAGGCAAACCCGGGGCCGCTTTCGAAGTTCTTGAGCGGTCGCGAGCGCAAACGTTTCTGGAAATGCTGAATGAAGCAAGAATCGACCCTCGCGCGGCCGCGGATTCCAAATTGCTTCAGCAAGAACGCGCATTGCAGGTGTCGCTTCGCGTAAAGATTCAGCGAAGGATTGAATCAGTACAAAACGGGGAAACAGATGATAGTGCAACCGAGAGTCGCGAGATTGATTCTCTGCTCGTACAATACAACGACCTAGAAGGACGAATTCGCACGGCAAGTCCCGCCTATGCGTCGTTGACGCGGCCGCAGGCTCTAAGCGTGAAGGCCGTTCAGCAGTTACTCGATGGGGATACCCTTCTTTTGGAATACGCATTGGGCCAGGAGAAGAGTTATGTCTTCGCCGTCACCGCGGACACTCTGCAAGCATTTGACCTGCCGAAAGAAGAACAGATTGACGCGGCGGCCCGGAGAGTCCACAGCGTATTGAGCCGCCAGGGAGAGCAAAGTCGGGGTGACTTACAAACAGCTTCTCGAACGCAGTTAAATGCCGCCGAAGGGGACTACCAGACAGCAGCACGCAAGTTGAGCGAGATGGTGTTCGGTCCGGTGGAAGGACTTTTGGGCGGAAAGCGGCTGGTGATCGTGAGCGATGGCGCATTGCAGTATGTGCCATTTGCCGCCTTGCCGTATCCGGATCGCAGAAGCCGCTCCCTCCCAGAGTTCAGCAACACGCTTCCGGCTCCGCTGATCCTGCAACACGAGATTGTTAGTCTACCGTCAGCTTCGGTCCTTGCCGTCTTGAGACAACAACAAGCGCAGAGAGGATCGACTACGAATCTCTCGGTCGCCGTGCTTGCCGATCCGGTTTTCGATTCCACGGATGTGCGCGTTACACACGACCCCCATTTACAACGAGCAGCTTCCCGGGCCACGATTTCCGCAGATGAGCGAATCGTCCGGTCGGCAGCGGAGGTTGGCTTAAGGAGTCCCGGCGAGGCGATGCTTCCGCGTCTTGCATTCTCCCGCCGCGAAGCGCATGCGATCATGGCACTTGCCGAGCCGGGAGAGGGGTTTGAAGCCCTCGACTTTCAAGCGAGCCGAGAGACCGCATTAAGTCCGGAACTAGCGAAATACAGGGTTGTCCATTTTGCGACCCATGGTTTGCTCGATAACAGGCATCCGGAGTTGTCAGGTCTGGTCTTGTCGATGGTTGACCGGCATGGAAAGCCCCAAAACGGATTTCTCGATTTGCAGGACATCTACAACCTCCGACTCTCGGCCGACTTGGTCGTGCTCAGCGCCTGCGAGACTGCTTTGGGAAAGGAGATCGGAGGAGAAGGCCTGGAAGGGTTAACCCGTGGGTTTATGTACGCTGGAGCACCGCGCGTCATTGCCAGCCTCTGGAAAGTAGATGATGTTGCCACGGCGGAGCTGATGGCCAGGTTTTACCGGGAAATGCTCAAGAAAAAGGAGACGCCAGCGGCGGCGTTGCGGGATGCTCAGTTATCGATGCAAAAGCAAGGGCGTTGGAAGAACCCGTATTTTTGGGCAGCTTTCACGCTTCAGGGGGACTGGAAGTGAACATCGTCACTATCAGTACAAATAATTGTCCTCTTACGACGCCTTTCACACTACCATTGGGTCTTGCCATCCGGCGCTTGTAACTGTTTGGAGCCCAGGGAAACTTATTGGCCGTTTGCCTATTACAGGTTGCCACTTCCATCCATTGTGCCCCAGTATCCCGTGTTGATCACTGGGAATTCCGGCTTTGTAGTGGGTAAATCGTCTCACCGATTCCCAAGTGCTCTGGTGGGGCAGAACGCGAAAACCGGGAAAGGCTATGGAAAAGACGGAAAGCAAAGAACGTTTCCCGCTTTTCCACAGCAAGAACTGCTGCTTCGGCGGGCAGTTTGCTTTTCTTTTGCCCATTGGCCCCGATTCTCCCACTAAAAACCCGGAAGCGCCCGATCACTAGCTGTGGGGTAGTCGTCGTTGGATAGTGTCTCTTTGTAGAGCGTGCTTCCGTTTCGATCTCAGATCGTAATATCGTCACAGATCCATTTACCGTAGGCAAGTAAGACCCGCCAAGTCGATGAGTATCCAGGTTTCCGGCGGAGATATCGCCATCTGAAACCTGGTGAGAGCCCTGTATGTCGATACTCATTCGGCCACATCAGAGTTAAGTGTCTTACCGCAAGGTCGTAGCAGAATACCGGGGACGTGTGATCGTTCTTGCCGCGTTGACGGATTTGCACGCTTCAATTGTGAATGCACGCTGTCACCTTCTCGCTTGAAAAGGTCCGAATACGAATGCGATGTCCGCTGGCGTCGTTCAAAAGCAGTGTTGCAGACTCTCGGAGTGATGAATAATGGCAAACTCAGCGAGTTCTTTGTTCTCTTAAATTTACAGAAACCTTCTTCTTAGATTCACCATCGGGGAGGGTTGCCCCCGGCTTCAAGTCGAGGGTCGTTGAGCTTTAGCTTCGACGGCCTCCGTCTTCTTTGTTCCCTGGCAATTGCTACTTAGAGGGCTTTTAAGTTCTCCACTGCGATTGCCGATGAATCCCCCGACAGATTAATTCCGCCCGAATCGGCGTCGAGGCAGATGCGTCTGCGCGTCCGGCAATTTTCAGACACGCTTCAAAAGACAAGCCGAAAAGCAATGGAGAGTATGACAATGCAACTGGGGCCCATTCGTCATGCATTGCATTTGTGTGCCAACACCTTAACCGGCGCCGTGAATCGGCCTTCTCCGGAATGCTCCATCATGCGGCGCGAAGCTGGCGACTACTGGCATTGATCCTTGGCCCGCTTACGGCGACGATGGGACATGCGCAGACGATCCAATCTCTGAATGCGCCCTTTGTTTCGATTTCGCAGACAACGGTCACTTACGGACAGGGTGTTGTGGCCGATGCCGAGAACAATCTTTATATCACCGGAACGGTGAACCTTATCTATCTGCCGCGCAACCCGGATGGAAGTTACAGCACGGTGTACTCGAGCAGCAAGATTGACAGTACTGGCGGCACGGCTTATGAACTGGCTATCGATCCTTCAAATAACCTGTACCGACCCGACATCGCACGCAGCTCAAATCCCAACGTCGCCATATACATCTATGAGGGCACCAACAGCTTTACCAAAACGTCGCTGACGGCTACCAGCTTTTCCTAAACCGGAATCACGGCCAGTTCGGTGGCTGTCGATCAAAATTACGACATATATGTGCTCGATGCCTCCAGCGGCCAGATCCGAAGTTCACGCTTAACAATACCCATATAAGCACGAGCACAACCTACACCGAGAAATCGATCTATCAGAACAACACCCTGAAAAACACCACCGGCCTGTCGCTGGATAGCAATGGAAATTTCTATGTTGCCTCTGGCGCGAGCACCGGCAATATCCCCACCAAGATCACCGGAACCATCGCAGCGGTTTATAAGCTGATTCCCACCGGGAGTACCTCTCCGGTGACGGCAACCTGTAACTTATATTCGCTAGGAAGCAGCTGGAACAGCCCGGCGGCAACAGCCGTCGACAGCACAGGAACAGTTTGGGTCGCCGACTACGGCGCGCAGAACATCTACGAACTGATCCCGGCAAGTACTTCGGCCACGGAAACCAATTACACCAAACAGCAGTACCAGAGCGCGACCGCGTTCGAATGCCTGCGCACATTGACGGTTTCGAAGACGGGGCAACTGTTCGGATTGGAGGCGGGCGGCAGTAGGTGCAACTCCTCGGCGATACCCGAAGTGGGAGGCGCTGCCCCGCACAATACCGGCACACCCTCGGTCGGCTCGCACACGACGCAGGAGGTCGACGTCAGCTACACGTCGCCTCCGGGAACAGCTAACTACTCGGTTACCAACCAGGGCACAACAACTTCGGATGGATTCTCCGATGCGACGCCGGGAAGCGGATCGACAAGCGCGGGCATTCCCTATTGCACCGAAAACATCACTGCGCAAGACACGTGTGCCGTAAGTGTCGAATTCTCGCCCACGACTCCTGGCCTGCATCTCGGCGCCGTGGTCTCTAAAAACGGTAGCGGCTGAGTGCTGGCGATCGATTACCTCTACGGCATCGGCTACGCCTCCCAGGCAACACTGCTGCCCAGTACCATCAACACTCTTGCCAGAGCGAATGAAACCACACCAGGCGCTCTGGCGGCCGATATTGCCGGCAACATCTACTTAGCCGACTCGGGATCGAATCTTGTGCTGAAGATTACCTCAGGCGGCGCAACTTCGATCGTGGCTGGATCAAGGACGGCGAGCACTTCGTCGCAGACCGCCTGCGGCGGAGGCGCAACGGCAACGAGCGTGAAAATTACCCCGGCCGGTGTGGCCGTGGATGGAGCCGCGGCCACTACTGCCGAGCTAGACGCGCCCAATAGCGTAGCTTCCGACACGGCGGGCGATATCTATTTCAACGACACGGGAAACAACCGCGTGCGCGTAGTTGCCCTCGCCACCGGAGACATTTCGACAGCAGTGGGCGGCGGAACTGAAGTTCCGGCGCAAAACCCCGTTCCAGCGGCTAACGCAGCGCTCGACTCACCATCGGGTTTCACTGTCGACAGCCAGGGAAATCTGTATATCGCCGACACGGGCGCCGGAGTTGTGAAAAAGATTGCGGCGGTCAGCAGCACACTGCGCTACCCAAAGGCCACGGCAACGGGCAGCATCGATACTACCGACGGTGCGCAAACGGTGACGCTGCTCAATACCGGCAATCAAACGCTGACGCATGTCTCGCCGGGGCTGGCGGAGCCGGCGGACTTCGTCCAAGTGACTGAAGGTAACAATTGCACAACCAGCTTCTCGCTAACGCAGGAAGCGTCGTGCAACATCAGCATTGAGTTCGACCCGGAAAACGTGGGCACGCTCGACGAATCGTTTACGGTTACCGACAATGCGCTGGGCTAATCCAATGCCATGCAAACGATCGCGCTCAGCGGTGCAGGATTGAACGCCGCCGGCGATTATCAACGGGCGAACCGTGACGCTCGCGGCGACGGTGAGCGATTCGACCGTGCTATCGAATAGGCCTCCCGGCACGGTCGCCTTCACAGATCAAATCTTGGGGGGTAGTGTGCTGTCGATCACCGGCGGCACAGTGACGTTGAGCGGTGGCGTGGCGTCCCTAAGCGGTGTAACGCTGGCTGGCGCGGGAACACACATTCTTACTGCAACCTATCCCGGGGGCAACCGGCTATGCTTCCAGTTCGGGCACGGCCACGGTCACAGTCGAAGCCAGTGAGGCGGTGGGGTCTTCGAGCAGCGCCTTCCCGGTGCAGCTAACGGTGACGGCGGGCACGGTGGCCTCGATCAAGGTGGTCACGCAGGGTGCGGCAGGCCTGGACTTCACCAACGGCGGGAACCGTCACCTTTATAAATGGCGCAACGATGCTTGGGGCGGTTCCGCTGAATGGCGGCTCGGCTAACTACACCACCGCGTCGCTGGCGGAAGGTATCCACTCCATCACAGCAACTTACAGCGGGAATACGGACTATCTACCCGTCAGCAATAACGCGGCCGCGCTCACTCGAACTGTGATCGATTTTGCTTTGACTCCAACTGGCAGCAGCGGCGCCTCGCAAACGGTTGTTCCGGGCAGCTCGGCAACTTATCAGGTTCCTATAACTCCTACCAGTGGAGCAAGCTTTCCCACCGCCGCCATTCTTACTGTTACTGGTCTGCCCGCGGAAGCCACCGCAACTCTGAACACTACACCCTGGACGGTGTTGAGCGCAACCTCCTGGCAGGTTCCGGCAGGCACAACTCTCGGTACCGTTTCGCTCACCTTCAAGATTCCAGGACAATCGGCGGCGGTCCGTCCAGCTCCTCGGCAAGGTTCGAAGATTCCGCCCGTTGTCTGGGCAGTGCTACTGATCCCATTCGCGCGCAAGCTACGCCGCTCGGGTCGCAAGATGGCCCGCTTCATCGCGCTTTTGCTGGTTTTGGCGACGGGTTCCGCCACGATCGCCGGAGTAAGTGGCTGCACTGCCTACAACGGCTATTTTGGGCAGATGCAACAGGCTTATCCGATCACTGTAACTTTGACGACTGGATTGCTGTCGCACTCGACCAATCTCACCCTTACCGTGCAATAGCAAGGAGGATTGATATGTGTAGAATTCGTCGCGGTTACTTGCTCCTTGCGAGTGCACTTACCCTATGCGAGCTGCCGGTTTGGGCTCAGGCGCCGAGCGGCATCGACGGCGAGCGTTACCGCGCGCAGCGCGGCAACTTGGATGCGGCCCTGCGCGTATACCTTGGTCAGATTTTCGGCAAGAATAATATGTGAAAACTGTTCGGACGGCACGTCTGCCATTGTAAGTGCGAGCATTGGCCGGCCGCCGCACAGACCCCCGCAGCGTTTTCGTGAGGCTGAGGCTTCACGCCGGTTATTCCAGCGGATGCTTAAGCGCGGCTTCGAGGGCCGGGTCACGCCCTGCGAGCACGTCAGCGAGCGACAGTGGCGCAAGGATGTCTGGCGTCAGCGTGAGGCCGTCATTCTTCTTGCCGAGCTTGAAGAACTTTGTCGAGTAATTCACCGTGACACGCGAATTCGGCAGCGTGAGCACTTTTATTTCGCCGTAACTTTCCAGCTTTTCCGCCAACGGCTCGCCGACCATGATGGCGTTGAGTTCTCGGCGAAAATCCCTGGCCGCCATAAGGCCTGAGGAAAACGTGCCGGGACCAATCAACGTATAGAGATGACCTCGACTCGAGAGCGCGCTGCGAGCGTGCAGCCTTTTGATCAGCGGTCTGATCACCATGGAGTTTCCGCCTCCATTGAACCGCAGGTCAACAATCACGCGTTGGACTGGATGCGCGCCAGCGTAGTCGAACATCGCTTTTGTGAAGTCCGCGAATGGAAGCTTTGGATCGTTCTCGCATTCGTTGTATTGAATGAAGAGCGTCTGCGAATCCGCGAGATATTCATACCAATATTTCTTCCCCGGTTGCTTGCGGGCGAGCGGCACAGGAGTATGCAACGCGTCATACATGCTGATCCGCCGCCTGGCTTGACCATCTGCCAGAGGAGAAATCTTCTTTGTGAATTCCGTTCCGTCTGGCCTGGCCAGGCGAAATTCAACGCTCCCGTCTGCCTCCGCCAGACCTAGGTGCCGCAGCAACTCCACCATCCTCATGAATTGCGGGCTTTGCACGTGAAGCCACGCGTCCATCTCATAGGAAATGTACGGTGCAACGGCAGTTTCCAGTTGCTCCGGAGTCATCGAGCCGATGCGCACGACGCGCGTCCCAATCGTGTCCTTGTATGCATCCACTGTGGCGTTAATTGCCAATCCGTCGGAGTACCAGCGCATCGAGAGCGGCAGGAGGTGGAAACGGGCATCCTCATTAACGCCCGTGTGCGCAACATGCGCGCTTGCCACAAGCCGCATCAAATCGAGGATGAGTTCGGCGTCGCTAGCCTTTGGCACCGACTGGCGAATTGCGGCTAACTGGCTCTCGAATTCCTGCTTCGGATAAAGCTTCTGAAAGTCCTTCTCATCCTGGGGAAATTGATCTGCAAAATAGTCCAGGTCTTGCTGCCAGAGTACTTCCCGCGTAGCCGCTGGAGAAGCTTGGCTTGCCGTTTGTCCGGAAATCCTTGCCCCTAACAACAGCGCAACAACAAATCCAAAGTTGACAACATGTCTGATTGCGTAAGGATGAGAACCTAGCACATGCACGGACTCAATCCTCCTCAGATCCGGCTTGATTCAATTGGGATCCTCGGTGAGATTAACCCGTAGAGTACCAGAAAGTTCTCATTACGAGCTGAAAAGGGCTTTTCGGGATCGATTACAATAGTTCCGCACCGATCTCCACCGCAGGATTCCCCCTAGGACTCACATTGATGGCCACCGAATTGAAATCTACCCTCGCTTCTTCCCTCGCAGCGGCCGCTGCCAAGGCCGGTCTCACGCTCGTCTCCGTCACTCAGGGCGCCGACTCGAAGGGCCGCCCCACTGCGATCTTCGAGCTCGGCCTGCGCGGCAAAGAAGCCGCGGGCCGCTCGCTCAAGCTCGAACTGAGCGAGGGCTTCGACTTCTATAAACCGGATCTGCTGACCGAGATGGTGGCCCACCTCGCCGCCGAAGCCAAGCGGCTCCGCAATCCGCGGCCCGAGTGCTACGTGACACTGGGCGGATTGCCCGTAGCCTTTCGAAAATTCGAGTGGCCCTTCCACCGCTCCACCTCCGGCGCCGACACCTACATCGTTCACGGCGAACTGCAACTGGCCGACGGCGGAACGCACGGCCTCCACGCCAAAATCTCCGCCAGCGTCACGCTCACCTTCGCCGAAATCGTGCCCGCCATGGAGCAGCCCTACGCCGAAACATTTGTGTACAATGCCGTTCGCAAGACGGTCGACATGGGCCAACTCGAGTTCGTAAAGTCCGGCAATCGCCAGCCCGTCCCCGTTACCACGCGCTACTACAGCCGCTGGCAAAAGAAGTTCCTCTTCACGGAAACCGACGACCAGGAACGCCTGCGCTACCTGTTGAGCAAGGTGTACTGGCTTTCGGGCGTGCTGGGCGGCAAGCAACCCGTCTGGATTGCCGATCCGCGCGACGCGCAGTATCTGAACACCACTGAGGCTGACCTCGTGCGCATGGCCAATCACGAAGCCGGCGAGGGACTGATGGTTGTCGACGGCGAGTTTGCCGCGGCCACGCCAGCGCTCATGGCCCGCGCCGCCGAATATCAGGCCATGCTCGAAGCCGCCCTCGACTTCACCAAGCCGAAGTTCAACGAGTCCATGCGCGCCGGGCACGCGAATATGTGACGGTAGCCCGCGCACCGTGGTTCGTGAGCCGCGGGCGAAACGACGCATTGCCAATAGAAATAGCCAGTCAGGAGAACCGTTTGTACCATACCCGATAGAAACTGATGCGCACAGCGCAAATCACGAGCTACGAATCACCACCACGATCACAACGCACTTCCGCACCGCGAGCAGAACCGCGCGCTGGCCACATTCGCCTGCTGGCAGCGCGAACAAGTGGTCATCGCACCTGGTTGTGGCGCAGTCATCGGCGGCGGCACGTTCATCGCCACATTCGCCGGCTGGCCCCATATGGGCACGGGAATCCCCAGCGCCGCTGCGATGGCCGCTGCCTGCATGGCGTTGTACTCGCGCACCCGCCCTGGCATAAAGAAGCACTCAAAGAATCCGATGATTCCCGGAATGCCGGACCAAAAGAAGCAGGCGTAGAGAATCCCCAACCCTGTGCGGCGTAGGTAAAAATGGTGCAGCCCAAAGCTGCCCAAGAACAGCGCCAGCAAAACGCCTACAACTTCGTCGCGGCGCACCACCTCGTATTGCTGGTAGAACATGGCTTGCGCGTTGGGATTTGCATATGTGCTCATGAAGGTTTCTCCTGGTTATCCGTTTCAGGCCTACTCAGTTTACGCAACCGCGCAGCCCGCAGTTCCCGCTTGAATCAATCTCCCAACCAGGTCGCCGCTGCGACTGCATCGTCCACGTCCGCGCAAATCGTCATTGCCCGACTCTGCGCCGCAGCCATTGTCCCACAGCCGCTCGCGCCGCTAGCATCTAAATTGATATGAACCTGCCTGCCACATCCGCCCAACCCAACGCCGCGCAAAGCGGAACCTTCCTGATCGGCGGCGACCTGCCCGTTCACCGGCTGGGTTATGGAACCATGCGCCTCGTCGGCGAGGGCGCGTGGGGCGAGCCGGCCGACCCGGAAGTATGCCGCCGCGTGCTGCGCCGCGCCGTCGAGCTTGGCATCACGCTCATCGACACCGCCGACGCCTACGGTCCCGAGATCGCCGAACGGCTTATCGGCGAAGCGCTCGCGCCCTATCCGCACGGCGTCGTTATTGCCACTAAGGGCGGCATCACGCGCCAGGGCCCTGCGAAAACCGAGTACGTGGGCCGCGCCGGCTATCTCATCCAATGCGTTGAGATGAGCCTGCGCCGCCTGAAGCTAGAACGCATCGATTTGTACCAACTACATCGCATCGATCCCCGTACGCCCCTGGAAGAATCTCTCGGTGCGCTACGCCTCATGCAGGAGCAGGGGAAAATCCGCCACATTGGTTTGAGTGAAGTCACGCCCGCCGTGATCGAGGAGGCCGAAAAGATCGTTGCCATCGTGAGCATCCAGAACCGCTACTCGCTCGCCGACCGTCGCCATCAAGAAACTCTCAACTATTGCGAGCGGCGCGGCATCGCCTTTTTGCCGTGGTATCCCTACGCGGGCGGAAAAATGCTCAAACCCGACCATCCTTCCGCCCGATCCCTCGGCCGCATCGCCGCACGCCATGGCGTTACGCTTGCGCAGCTTTCGTTGGCGTGGTTGTTGCACCGTTCACAGGTCTTACTGCCGATTCCCGGCACGTCGAAGGTTGCGCACCTTGAAGAAAACGTCGCCGCCGTCCAACTCCGCTTCACTGCCGAAGATTGGGCCGAAGTCGAAGCCGTTGCCAAGAGCGCTAGCTAGTGCCGTTGCACGTGGCCTAATGCTTTTCCGATATGCATTGATGAACTCACAATGGCCGCAGATAGGTAGTCGCACCTCAGGTCAATCGGTATTCGCCTTCGTGCATTAGTCTGAAAGAGACCGTGATCGACCGCATCGCCATCCTCGGCACCGGGCTTTTGGGAACCTCGGCGGGCCTTGCCCTGCGCACAGCCGGATACAAGGGCGTGCTTGCCGGGTGGAACCGTGGTACCGAGGGCGGCGAGACGGCGCTCAAAGCCGGCGCGATCGATTTCCTTGTCCCCGACCCGATCGAAGCTGCTCACGCGAGCCAGGTGACGCTGCTGGCTGTGCCTATCCACGCCACACTCGACTTCATGGAGAAGCTTGCGCCGGTGCTCGGGCCGGAGCGGCTTGTGACCGACGTGGGTAGCACCAAGCGGCTGATTACCGAGACGGCCACGCGGCTTTTCAACACGCCGGAGCGCGCAGCGTTTCTTCCCGGCCATCCGATGGCGGGCAAAGAGCGCGGCGGGGCGGCGCTCGGCGATGCCAATCTCTTTCGCGGAGCGGTGTGGTTGATTACGGACGATCCTTCAGCGAAGCGGTCGCCGCGGGCCACGGCGCTGGTCGAGGAGTGGCGCCAGTGGGTGGCGAAGATGGGCGCGAAAACGCTCGATCTCGATGCCGCGCGCCATGACGAGCTGGTGGCGTGGGTGAGCCATCTGCCCCAGTTCACGGCCACGGCGCTCAGCGCACTGCTGGAAGAAGAAGTGGGCGGCGCGCCCGAGCTCAAGGACGTGGGTGGCCGCGCATTGCGCGAGATGACGCGCCTGGGCGCGAGCCCGTTTTCGATGTGGCGTGATATTGCCCACACCAATACCGAGGCTGTCGAGCGGGCACTTGTTGCTTTGGAGCAGCGCCTCGCATTTCTCCGCGAAAACCTGCGCACCCCTGAGTTGCGCAGCGAATTCGAACGAGCGAACAAGTTCCGCCGTGAGTAGGCACTGTGCGCGCGCCATGGTGCACCGGATCGCAAGGAACAGCCGCTTACGGCAACGCCTGCTATCCTCAACGTTGCGGGCCTCACCCCGGCCTTACGGCGCATCAATATTTGAGGCTCCGCCGCGCTTCGAGGAGTCTCGCCTAGATGATCGATCCTTCACCATGCCCATCCGATACCGAAGCTGCGGCATCCATCGGCTTCTTCCATCCGTCGAGGCGTCCTTACCGCTTCACCATCCTGATGTTCATCAGCCTGATTGTGCTGGGTAGTTATTTCGCATACGACAGCATCGGCGCTCTGGCGCCTACGCTCATTGAGGCTCTACATTTGAACCGCAGCACCATCGGCAATCTCTACACGGCCTACTCCGTGGCCGCCGTCTTCATCGTCTTCTTCGGAGGCATGCTTTACGACAAGCTGGGCCCACGCCATTCGAGCCTCCTGTTCTGCACGCTCGTCCTGGTGGGCGCCATCATTGTGGCTCTGGCCCAATCCGCGTGGCAGCTTTTCGCTGGGCGGCTGATCTTCGGCGCCGGATCGGAAACGCTGATCGCGGTGCAGAGCGCGATCATCAGCCGGTGGTTCAAAGGCAAGGAGATGGCTCTTGCCTTCGGCATCGCGCTTACCATCAGCCGCGTTGGGACTCTCTTCAGCTTCAACACCGAAGAGCTCATCGCTCGCTACTTCGGTAGCTACCGCACAGCGCTTTGGGCAGCGGCGGGTTTCTGTTTGATCTCCGTGCTCTGCAACCTCGTCTACAACGCCATGGACCTCCACGGCGAGAAAGTGCTGGCGCTGCCGAAGCCGGAGGGCGGCGACAAGATCGTCTTCTCCGATATCGGACAGTTTAATTCCTCCTTCTGGTTCGTAACTCTGCTCTGCGTCACCTTCTATAGCGCCATCTTCCCCTTCACCGCGCTTGCGACCGACATGTTCCACGACAAGTGGGGCATCCCGCTGGTCAGCAAGTCCACAGGCGGATTCCTGTCCCAGGCCTTTGTCAACTTCCGGCACATGTTCTCGACGGCGCCGGGAATGACCAGCATCATTATCTTCGCGTCCATGATTTTTGCGCCCTTCGCTGGCGACCTGATCGATCGCATCGGCAAGCGGGCCACGCTCATGATTGTGGGCTCCCTCATGCTGATTCCCGCCCACCTTATCATGGGCATCACCCACTGGAATCCGCTGCCCAGCATGATTGTGCTGGGTGCAGCCTTCGTTCTGGTGCCCGCAGCCATGTGGCCATCGGTTCCGCTCGTGGTGGAGGAGAAGCGCGTGGGCACGGCCTTTGGCCTGATGACGGCGATCCAGAACATGGGTCTCGGACTATTTCCGCTCCTGAATGGCAAGCTCCGCGACGCTACCGGCACCTACACCGCAACCCAGATCATGTTTGCGTGCCTGGGCGTGGCCGGGCTCATCTTCGCTATTTTCCTGTTGCGGTCGGATCGGCGTCATGGCGGCAAGCTGGAGCAGGGAAAGAGCAAAGAGATGGAATCGGCCAGAATCGAAGAGGCCCAGGAACAACGTTAGGACCCGGCCTTCTCACTTTGCGCGCTGCCAGTATTCGGTGCGTCCCACCAGCGGAATCAAAATGTATCCGTGCACCCGGAGTTTACTGCCTCCATCCTGGAGGGCCATCGACGCACGATAAACCTTGCCCGTTTCCGGATCGAGCACCTGCCCGCCCGACCACTGCGCGCCGTCTGCATGGAATCCCCATAGAACCTGTAAACCGACGAGCGGCTGGTCCTTTTTTGCTCCGGCGCACAGATAACACGTGGGATGTGGAACCGGTGGATTGAAGAGCGTCTCGATGGTTCCCTTGAGTGTTCCGTTTTCTTCGCGGATGTCGATGATCGATTTCACTTTGCCGGTGTTGTCATCGATGGTTTTCCAGCGCCCAACCGGCGAGGCGAGCGATGCAGTCGACGCATCTGCGGCTCGCGCCAGAGCCGGATGCGAAGGGCCGCCGGGCGCGACGAGAGCGAAAAACAGGGCCGAAACAGAAGCAGTGCGCAGAGGCGAGAAGGGCATGATCTCGAATGGCGTACAGAAGATTAGACTCACCAAGCACGCGGATGACTCATAGGGGAGTTGCTGGCGGTTTGGAAACCGCAAACGCGCCGGCTAACTTCCGGTCCTGCCCAACCCGGATATCTTCATGATTGTGGTGGTCGGGCTCACGGCGTAGTAGCGCGCCATCTACTCCGGCCCTTTGGGGATTTCCTCATCGGGTGCGGGCAGCTTCGCGGGATCGATAGCATCGAGCCCTTCGGCCCGAGCCGCATCCAGCAGCGGCGCGGAGCCGGAGACGAAGGTGATACGCGTTCCGGGAAACATGTCGCGCGCGGCCAGCGCTGCGCCCAGTTGCAGAGCCTCGGGCCAGCGCAGGGTGGTGCGGTCGACGAGTTGCCGGGCCGCTTCAAGCACACCCGGATTCAACGGCTGCTGCACCATGCGCGCGGCCTCCACCCGCAGCCGTTCGAAGGCAGTGACGGCTGCCTCGGGCGCAATCTGCCCCGCCCGCTCGCGGCGCCGTATCACCGCGTAAACCTCGAGCGGCGTGGCAGCCGAGATAAGCTTGCGGTTGTCTTCCACGCTCTCCATCAGGCGGATGAGCGCGTCGGTACCGGGCTCACGCAGAAACAACCTGGCGAACGCCGTCGCCTCAAGGAAAAAGAAACTCACTCGATCCCCCGTTCCTCGTCGATCGTCGCCGCCACCGGCTCACCTTGCACGTCGACGGGCTGGAAGCGTTGCGACTCCTCGGGAATGCCTGCCTCGGCACGATTGAGCCGGATAGTGGTCGTGGGATATGCCGGGGTCTTCGGGTTGGCGATCTTGCTGGTGAGCACTACGCCACGTTGAATGGCCTCGGCCAGCACCGATTGCCTGGACTCAGGATGATGGTTCCAGCGGAAGGCCTTGCGCGGCAAAAAGGAATCGCGGAACCACTTGAGTGCAATGAAGGCGTGGCCACCGCGCTCGGCTTCAGCCAGTGCAGCACAGAGTTCCTTGACGCGAACATCCATATCGGCCGCCGGCGTGGACGTGGATGCGTCTTCCTCGCCGGTGGCGCGATGCGCGGGGCCCGGCCGCGGAACCGGCTCGTCGCCTTCAATTCGCTCAAAATATATGCGCACCTCATCGAACTCCGGCGTCCATGTATCTGCGGATGAGTCCCGGCGTTTGCTACGGCCGTTTTCGCTGCACAGTTCCACAATAGCTTGGTAGCCTGCAGGCGCCAGAAAACGCAGGGCGCGCGCCATTCCCGGATCCTGTGTAAACGTGAGCTCGTTTAGTGCTTCTTCGATCAACTCTTCCGCGGCGGGAATACTGAGAATTCCGTCTTCCGCGTGGTTCTGCGAAGCTCTTGTCGATTTCATCTCTTTCTCTCCCGGAACCGCCTGTCTCAGCAGAGTCCACACGTTCACCGGCCGGTGAATCCCGACTCGGAGCTGCTCGGCAGAGTTCAGGCAGCAACCTTCGATCTACAATTCTTACCAACCAATTCTCTGGGGGTGAAGAAGACGAGCTTTCGCGCGTCCGATCATTCGAATTAACAATGCGTTATGAGCGTTTCATCAGCGGGTTCTCTATTCGCCTGCACCTATCCAGCCGGGAAATAAATGGAGTTATCGTCAAATTCTCGAGCTTGAGATAACGATCGACCTACGCGCCGGCTTCTAGCCATCCCCCAGTGATCTTGAGCCAGCATTCTGATTTGTGAGACGATTCTAGCGCAAAAAAAGTCGATTATGCACCTGAAATCGCAAAAATCTCATTGTCTAAGAACGGGTTTGAGCCGGGGACGGCCCATCCACCCGGACACTTCAGAGCGTGAGTTAATGAGATCCGCCGCTGGCGGTGCTTGCGACCTTTGCCCCCCCATCCTCCTTGCCGGTGACCCAGGCAGCGTTGCCGGTTCCGCCTCGACGGCCTTCGAGATTGTTGCGTAACCGCGCAGGTCTTATGCCCCACCTGAAGACCTAACTGACTCTTCATCTCCAGCTAAAGGGGCACAGGTGCTTTGCATCACTGCAAGCGCCAGCTGGTTGCGATAGCCATGAAGGATGGCGGTGTGTCCATGGCCGCCGAGGATGCGCATCGGAACTAACTACTTTTGTTTTAGTCGTTTGACCGCGATCCATCGCAATACTTCCCAGGAAGGCCTTTGTGGCCGGCCTCGACGCGGTGGAGCTTGCCGATGACGGACCCGCGCAATCGCTGCCGGCGGAGCTTTCTCGCACGGTGCCTTACAGGCGCGGTTGCTCTGAGCGCGGCCGGCCTGCGCGCGACCGCGGAAGCGCAGATGCCTTCCGGGAAGTCGCGCGTCGTGGTGGCTCGCGATCCGCAACTGTGCGGGGCCGGCTCAAACATTGATGCCGGCCGTCTTGAGGCCCTCCTCGACCGCGCCATGCAATCGCTCTTCAACCTTCCTGCCTCGCATGACAACACGATCGCCGCGTGGCGGCGCATTGCGAGCGCGAATGACAAAGTGAGCCTGAAGGTGAACACTCTCGGCGGCCGCGGCATAGTGACGAATGTCGAACTCGTGGAGGCAGTGCGCGAGCGCTTGCAGCAGGCCGGCGTGGCAGCGCGCAATATCGTCGTCTGGGACCGCGACACGGAGGAGTTGGAGCGCGCTGGATTCCGCATCGCCACGGGCGGCGACCGCGTGCAGTGCTACGGCACCGACCGCGTGGGCTACGAGGATAAGCTTTCCGCATGGGGCAGCGTAGGCAGCCGGCTGTCGAAGATCCTCACGCGGGCGACGAGCGTGCTGATCAATCTGCCGGTGCTCAAAGACCACGACGGCGCGGGCGTGACGATTGCGCTCAAGAACATGTATGGGACGATCCACAATCCCAACAAGTATCACCCCAACGGCTGCGACCCTTACGTGGCCGACTTGAACATGCTGCCGGAGATTCGCTCGTGCATGAAGCTCACGATCTGCGACGCGACGACCGCAATGTACGACGGCGGCCCGGGCTTCAAGCCGGAGTTCAGTTGGAAATGCAATGGCGTGCTGGTGGCGCAGGATGCGGTTGCGCTCGACTTTACGGGCTGGCAGACGATCGAGCGCAAGCGTGCAGAGAAGGGATTGAAAACGCTCGACGCCGAAGGGCGCGCGCCGCGCTATATTGCCACTGCGGCAGACAGCGAGCATACCCTAGGCCATGGCGACCCCGCGCACATCGCCGTCATCGAAGTTTAGGCGGAACGCCGGGAGGTGCATGATGAACTGCAAATTGGTTTCAACTGAATGCGACGGGCGTACTCCTCTCGACCGCCGCTCGTTTCTGAAATGCGCGCTGGCCTCGGGAGCGGCGCTGACCGCCGGTGAACTTGCTGCGCCGGCTGCGGCTGCCGCGCCTACGGGCGGACAAGCGCAGAACGACGCACAATTCACCTTCGAGGCGAAGTTCTACGAGAAGCTCGACAACCGCAAGATCAAGTGCAAGCTCTGCCCACGCGAGTGCGTGGTGGGCGACAAGGAGCGCGGCTACTGCGGGGTGCGCGAGAATCGCGGTGGCATTTACTACACCATCGTCCATTCGCGGGTATGCGCAGCTCACGTTGATCCCATCGAGAAAAAGCCGCTATTCCACTACCTGCCCGGCACGATGGCCTTTTCGGTCGCGACCGCCGGATGCAACGTGAACTGCAAGTTCTGCCAGAACTGGGACATCTCGCAGTCGCGGCCCGAGGAGATTCCTGCGCAATACCTCTCACCTCATCAGGCGGCCGACCTCGCGCGCAAGTACGACTGCCCTACCATCGCCTACACCTATAGCGAGCCGGTGGTCTTTGCCGAATACCTGATGGACACCGCCGACGCCGCGCACCAAGCGGGCGTGCGCAGCATCGTGGTCTCGAACGGCTATATGCAGCACGACTCACTCCAGCAGGCCTACGGCAAGATGGATGCGGTGAAAATAGACCTGAAGGCCTTCACCGAGTCCTACTACGCAAAGGTGGTCACCGGGCAACTGAAGCCGGTGCTCGATTCGCTGGTCACACTGCGCAAGATGGGCAAGTGGACCGAGATCGTTTATTTGGTTGTGCCTGGGCTGAACGACGACGATGCCGAATTGCGCGGCCTCGCGCAGTGGATCAAAGCGAACCTCGGCCCCGACGTGCCGCTGCACTTCACGCAGTTTCATCCCGAGTACCTGCTCAAGAACCTGCCTATCACGCCGGTGCCAACCCTGGAGCGCGCCAAAGCGCTTGCCGATACCGAGGGCTTGCGCTACGTCTACATCGGCAATGTGCCTGGCCATCCTGCGCAGAACACCTATTGTCCGCAATGCCGCAAACTGCTGGTGGAGCGCGTAGGATTTACAGCTAGCCAAATGTTGATTCGCAAAGATTCGACATGCCCGTTCTGCGCGCACAGCATTCCCGGAATCTGGCACGCTTGATCGTGATGAGGAGGTCGCGGTTTATGAAGATTGCAAGGAGCTCGACTATGGCCTGGTTGATGACGCAATGTATCGCATTCATGGTTACCGTGCCTATTCTGCACGTGCGCGCGGCCGAGAGCGCAAATGGGGAGCGGAAGGTTAGGCCGGCTGCCGTCGCCGGCGCGTTTTATCCCGCCGATCCGCAGGAGCTTTCCAGGATGATCGACGACATGCTGGCGAAGGCCGCGCCTCCGCCGGTTGATGGCACGATCGTCGCCGCGGTCGCTCCACACGCGGGTTATCCATATTCCGGGCCCGTGGCCGCGTGGACCTACGCAGCCCTCAAGGGCCGCAAATACTCGCGCGTGGTGGTAATTGCGCCCTCGCACCACGTGCCATTCGACTTCTCTGCGGTCTACGACGGAGATGCCTATACCACGCCGCTCGGACAGGTTCCCGTGGATAAGGAGTTCGCGCGGCGGCTGGCGAAGATGAGTCCGACCATTCAACTTTCGGACAAGGGCCACCAGGCTACTGCCGATGCGCCCGAGCATTCGGTCGAGGTCGAGCTGCCGTGGCTGCAGAAAATCCTGGGCAACTTCGAGTTGGTGCCCGTGGTAATGGGCGACCAGAGCTACGAGAGCAGCCGCGCGTTAGGCGTGGCGTTGGTCAAAATGCTGCAGAACGATCATGACACACTGGTGCTCGCCAGCTCCGATCTCTCGCACTACCATCCTTACGCAGAGGCCGAAACCATCGACCACAAGACGCTCCATGCGATCGAGGCATACGACTACTACAGTCTTTCGCGCAATATTCAGTGGCGGGGGCCTGGAGAACCGGGAATCTGGGAAGCGTGCGGAGGCGCGCCCATTGTCGCAGCGATGATCTACGCCGAGCGTATGGGCGCAAACAAGGCGGAGGTGCTCCGCTACGCGAATTCCGGCGACGTAACCGGCGACAAATCGCGCGTGGTGGGCTACAGCGCCGACCTGTTAGTGAAATCCGCGCCAGGGACCGCCGCGGCGGCGCCGTTTTCGCTGACGGATCGGGAAAAAGGCGAATTGCTGGCCCTGGCGCGCAAGTCGGTCGAGTACATGATCCAAAAACAGGAGCCCTACGCGCCCCCACCGCCCGCGAGCGAGACGCTCAATCGCGAGTACGGCGCTTTTACCACGCTCACCGAGGGCGGCGCGCTGCGCGGCTGCATCGGCTACACCTCGCCCACCAAGCCGCTCTACATAACCGTGCGCGACACGGCTACGCTGGCCGCGCTGCGCGACCCGCGCTTTGCCCCGGTGACGGCTGAGGAACTGCCTAAACTGGCCTACGAAATCTCAGTGCTTTCGCTGCTGCGCCGCGTGACCGATGTCGAACAGATCAAGGTAGGACGCGACGGGCTCATCATGAAGAACGGCGAATACGAAGGACTGTTGCTTCCGCAGGTGCCCGTGGAGCAGAACTGGAACCGGGAGACTTTTCTCGAACAAACCTGCCGCAAAGCCGGCATGGAGCTGAACTGCTGGAAGGACGAAAACACCGACATCTTCAGCTTTACCGCTGTGGTGTTCAACGAGAACAAACGGTAGCACGAGAATTGGAGCATCACTTGTCCTAATTGCCCTGCATTGGCTTTGTCCCGCTCAATCTCCTGCGGGAAATGTTGGGAAAAACAGGAGCGATGCCGCCGAGTTCTGCTTGCCTGCGCGCGCCCACTCGATCGGAGTCCGGGAGATGTTGCGATTCCGGCGATACTGCTTCTTTGAGCGTGTGTCCGCAATCCATCCGGTGTGCTCATTATGACATCGAATGTCGCACCGTTTGTATCTTGAGGGCCGCCAGCCCCGCCGCGGCGTTGATCGCGGCGGCGAGCCACGCAGTGCGCCAGAAGCCGAAGATTGGAATCAGAAAAGTGCTCAGGGCGAGGGCGCCGATGCATCCGCCAAGCACGTCGATGGCGTAGAGCAGGCCGAAGCCCGCGCCTTCATCGCGGCCGCGCAGGAAAACTCCAACTGCGGTGACGAATTGAAAGCCGCCCAGAATGCCCGCAAACACCGCGAGCGCGGGGAAGGCAATCTGCGCGGCGAACCAGGTTGCGATGCGCAATGAAAAGCCTCCCGTTGCACTCACTGTGAGTAGCAGCGCGGGACCGGAGAGCATGAGGAGAAGCTGCACTTCAGCGAGCAGCCTGACGCGGTTCGTGCAGCCGCACCGCATCGCTACCCAACTGCCGAACGCTATTCCCGCCATAAAGAATCCGATCAGGATCGCAAGTTCGGTGTACACGTAGCCGTAGAGGGCCTGGAAGCCGAGCAGCAGAAAAATCTGCAAGGCCATGAGCGTGAATCCCGTCGCTGCCACGCAAGCGCCGGCGGTTGCGCGCGCGCGGCGCTCGCGGCCGGGTAGCAGAGCGATTAGTGCGACGCCGAGAAACAGGACAATCGCCAACGCGCAGGCAACTTTGCGGAACTCGACGTGCTCGGCGGCGCGAAACCACACTGCGTAGTCCGATTTGAACTGCGCGCTCCACAGCACCACGTCGAATGCATAGGCGACGGGCGCGAAGTCGCGGTTCACGGGCGTCGATGGCAATGGCGCGAGATCGGTTTCTACCTGGTCCATGCGGTCAGGCATCATGCGGTAGGGGATGAAATACTCGCGTACGTACTGCGTGTTGAGGTTGCGCTGGCGAAGGCGCGCTACCAGGATGCTTGGATCGCGGGTAAGAACATTGGGCTCGATGGCTGCGAAGAAGTGAATGGTTTCGCCAGGAATTACCGCCTGGTGCGGAAACACTTCGCCGAGCGTGCGGCGAATGGAACGCAAAAACGCGGCGAGATCGGGGTTAATGGTTTCTTCGGAGGATCGCAGCTCGACGGCGCACAGCCCGTCGAAAGCGAGGTGGGCGCGCGCCAGGCGAAAGAACTCGACCGTGTAAAAGCGGTTCAACTGTGCGGTTTGCGGATCGGGCACATCGACGATGATGGCGTCGTAACTTTCTGTGGTTTCGGAGAGGAATCTTCGGCCATCGAGAAAGTGCAGATGCACACGCGGATCGCTGCGAAGGACAGCGGTCTGTGCCGGAAAGTATTGCTGCGCCATAGCGATGAGCGCGGGGTCGAGCTCCACGTAGTCGAGGCTCTCAACGGTGGGATGCTTGAGCGCCTCGGCCACGCTGCCGTTGACGCCGCCGCCGATGAGGAGGACGCGGCGCGGGGCAGCGTGTTCAAGCAGCGCGTAGTCGACCGCTTCCTCGGCCGCAGCCGGATCTGGCGCATTGGCGAGGATGGAGCCGTTTTCGTAGAAGCTGCGAATCGCCGCGGTCTCGTTATCGCCGGTCTCGGTCACTGTCAGGTTGCCGTAGATGGAGTCGCGTTCGGCGACCACTCGAAACCCGTGCCAGAGGCGGGCCCGCGCGGCGGCGGCGCATTGCGGAGCGATCCAGATCAGCAGAGGAACCGCGGCCAGCACGGCCCCGACGGCCATAAGCGCAATTTGCGCGCGCTTCATGCGGAAAAGCAGCGCCGCGGCGACCGAGCAATTGAGCACGCCCACGATGCTTGCGATCTGAAAGGCCTCGAGAAAGCGCACCAGCACGACGCTGGCAAGAACTCCGCCGAGCGCGGAGCCTGCGGCCTCGAGCAAATATCCGGCCCCCGCAGCGGCGCGTGCGGGGAGACTGCCTTCCTCCGCAGCCATGCGAGCCGCGGCGACGAACAGCGCGCCTGAGGCCGCGCAAAACACGCTCAGACACACGAGCGATGTGAGCAGCATAGGCGCGGGGCCGGCCAGCTCGCCAGGAACGGTCTCAAACAAAGCCTTGGCGCTGCGCAACGCCCAGATGGTTGCAGGGAAGCTTGCGGCCAAAAGGCATTCCAGTGCAGCGACGGCGAACCGTGCGGTGCCGCGTCGCGACACGGACGAGCGCGCGAACGCGCTCGCCAAAGCACTGCCGAAAGCGGTCCACAAGAGCCACGTTGCCAGCAGAATGCCAAGCGCGATCTCATTGCCATTGAAGACCTGGATGAATTCGCGCATGAGCACGATCTGGCCCACGACGGCGCTAAAGCCGCAAAGGGAGAGGGCCGTGCACGCGGCGGTGTGCGAATTGCCGGCGTTTTGAGGAGCCGCGGTTTGCCCTAGCTGATTCACTGCTACGGATTAGAGGACGGCAGGGCCGGAAATGCAAGGGCGGGAAGCACCGAAGCAGACCGGTGAGGGTGAAAAGGAGTGAATGGTGCGCCCGGAGAGATTCGAACTCCCGACCTAATGCTCCGGAGGCATTCGCTCTATCCAGCTGAGCTACGGGCGCGCATCTTTAGGATAGCGCATCTCGAAGTAGGCGAGGGCTCGACTAGCAACGTCCATCTTGGGAGTAGACGCTTCCGGGAAATGCCTGCTTCTTTCGCCTGAACCAGCCGATGACGAGGGCTGCGAGCTCTCCGCGCCGGCGCTGCTTCCGGCGACGACTGCTGAGGCGGCTGCTACGCAAATGGGGTCCATGGGACCTCCTAGGGCGGTGAAGTGAGTTGAGCCTCCGCGCCGATAGAACCGCGTGGAGAGCAAAGGTTCGTGGGAAAGCTACGCCGCCTTTGATGCCTGTTGCATGAAAAGTGGAAGCTCGTCGGCGCTGGAGCCCCAACTGGCAGGGACGGCGACATTGAGTAAACGCAGATAGACACTGAACTGCCCGCGATGCTGATACCAATGGCTGAGCATGATGTCGAGCAGAAAGCCCATGCGAGGCATCGCGAACAGTTCCTTGTGGCCGCGTACGAGGCGCCAGGATTCCTTCATTGCAGCGTCGTCGTACGTGGGCAACACATCGCGCACCGTGGCGGCGCTCTCGTCGAGCGCCTTCAGGATTTCTTCGAGGCTCGCGGGTTGGGGGAACTCGAACTTGTCGCGTCCCTGCCTTGGGTTCTGCTGAACCAGCTTCACAACGGCACCTGGCGTCCACGCAATGTGAAACGCGAGCTGGCCGGCAGTCATGGATTTTTCGTGTGGCTTCCAGGTAAGTTTGTCTGCGGGCAACCTCTCGAGAAAGCGGCGCGTGATGGGCGCTTGAGCTTCGAACTCGGCTAAGAACGATTCCGCGATGGAACCAGTGATTGCTTGTTCTACGACGGGCATGACGATTTTTCCTCCTTGGGGAATGTGGGTTTATTGACGAGCAGAGGCGAAGGACGAATGCGGGCCCTTCGACTCGTGCGTCCGCTGCAACGGACTGCGGCGAATCGTTCAAGATTGACAAAAAGCCAGTAGGCGCGACTTACGCCCGCTCGGCGCGCTTACGCACATTCTCGTGCATATGCGACCAGCCGGAGACGACGCCTTTGCGGTGATCTTCCTGTATGAGGCCGAAGCCTGAATGGGTGAACTTGATCGTGGTCTCATCGCCCTCCTGACTAAGCCGGTACATGACATTGTTGGCAACGGGCTGCGACATGAAGAGCGGCCCGCAGAACTCGATCAGAGTTGGGCGCTTGATGGATTGCACCGTGGCCCAGTAGTGGCCGTTGCCGTCGCCCAGGTCGCGATACCAGCGGCCCCCGGGCACCGGCTCGATCTTCATGTGCATGGGCGTTCCGTCGGGCCGGTTGCTGGATGGCCCTAGTTCTTCCAGAAGCGCGGCGAAGGTGACGTCGATGGGAGCTTTGACGTGAATCTCCTGCTCGATTTTGAGGGTAAGGGAATCGATTTCCGGGGCGGTCAATGTTGTCATACATCCTCCTTGGGGATTCTTGTCGTTCGTATGTTTGGCTACTTCAATGCGGGCCCGGGGATCATCTGCGATTCGGCGCGTTCTTTCACGCGCTGCAACTGGTGATACCAGAAGCGCTCAAAGGTCTCCGTCCAATCGTGCATGGGCTTGAGGGCGTCGGCGTAGGTGCGGTAAAGCCGATGGCGGCCGTTGCGGCGCACGCGCACCAGGCCTACCTTTCGCAGGACGCCGAGGTGCTTCGAAACCGAAGGCTGATCGAGGCCCACGGCCATCACGATTTCGCTCACCTGGCGCTCTTCAGCGGCCAGAAAGGTCAAGATCTGGCGGCGGCGCGGCTCAGCGACGGCGTTAAAGGGATCGGAGGTGGTTGCGGCGCGTGCCATGGTTTGAACCATACATTCCTATATAGGAATATGTCAAGCGAAGAGTTCGAAACTCTTGTTTTGGGGCAGAATTGGGTGAATTGCGGAGGATTTGAAGAGGCGTTCGTTTGGGATTTTGCTGCCGGTCGGCAGCCGGTGTATCCTCCCCGGCATGAAGAATCTGATTTTGGTTGCCCTTGTTGGCTTACTCCTGGGCGCAGAGGCGGTTCAGGTCCGCGCCCAAACGCCTGCGGCGAGTTCGCAGACGAAGAAGGCTGCAGAGCCCACGAAAACATGGTTGATCCGCATCATTCCGCCCCGGCCCACATTTGACAAGGACCTATCACCGACCGAGCAGAGTCTGATGGACGATCACTTTGCCTACTGGAAAGACCTGAACGAAAAAGGCGTGTGCCTGTTTGGAGGTCCGGTGCTCGATCCCAAGGGCGTGTACGGAGTGATTGTGGTGCGGGCCACCACCGAGGATGAGGCGCGGGTTTTGGGAGAGGCCGATCCCAGTGTGAAGGCGGGGCTGAATCGGATTGACGTGGCGGAGATACGCGTGGCGTTTGTGCCGGTGCACCATTCGTGAGCGAACCGGACCACACCGATCCATTTGCTCGAAGTTCGACTATAGTTTCGGCAAGGAATTCCTTAGCCGTGAAAGGACTTTTGCGTATGACTCTTGATCGCCGAGCGTTTTTGAATGCGTGCCGTTGCGCGGGCATTGCTTCGCCTTTGCTGCCGGGGATTCTGTACGCACTCGCAGCCCAAGCGCCGGAGGCAGGTGCGGGCGCTGGACCCGAGGCCAAACCGCCAACGCTGTTGACGATCACCGACGAGATGATCGACCGGGCGGCGGAGTTGGCGGGCGTGGGACCGTTTACCGCCGAGCAGAAGAAGATGATGCTCGACGGGCTCAACGACCAGAGCGACGGCTACGGGCAGATTCGCGCCCTGAAGCTCACGAACGACGTGCCGCCAGCGTATGTGTTTCATCCGGGCAAGGCGGCGAGCGGCCACGAGAAAGCCGTCGATTGCTACACGGAAGTTTCGGACCCAACCGTTAGTGTTGATTCGGTCGGCAGTCCGCTCAATGCTCCAGACCACATCGAGGATTTGGCTTTCGCCACAGTTGGCCAAGTCGCGCGACTGTTGCGCGATCGCAAAATCACTTCGCTGGCGCTGACGGAGATGTATCTCGACCGGCTCAAGCGCTACGATCCGAAACTGCACTTCGTCATCACGCTCACAGAGGAGCGTGCCATTGCGCAGGCGAAAAAGGCCGATGAGGAGATTGCGGCAGGGCATTATCGAGGGCCGCTGCACGGGATTCCCTGGGGCGCGAAGGATCTGCTAGCGGTGAAGGGCTACCCGACAACCTGGGGTGCGGGAGGGTTCGAACACCAGTCGTTTGATAAAGACGCCACGGTGGTGCAACGTCTGGACGCGGCAGGCGCGGTGCTGGTGGCGAAGCTCACGCTGGGAGCGCTGGCCATGGGCGACAAGTGGTTTGGCGGAAGAACGCGCAACCCGTGGAATCCGGCGCAGGGCTCCAGTGGTTCTTCTGCCGGGTCGGCGAGCGCGGTGGCCGCGGGGTGCGTTGGGTTTGCCCTCGGTTCGGAGACGCTGGGATCGATCTCGTCGCCCTCGACGCGGTGCGGTTGCTCCGGCCTGCGGCCGAGCTTTGGTCTCGTGCCGCGAACGGGCGCGATGGCGTTAAGCTGGACGATGGATAAGCTGGGGCCGATTTGCCGTTCGGTGGAGGATTGCGCGCTGGTGCTGGAGGCGATCACGGGGCCGGATGGAAAGGATATTTCGGCAACGGCGGAGGAGTTCCGTTGGAATCCAGCTTTTGCTTGGGACACACTCCGCATTGGCTACCTGAAAAGCGAGTTCGATCCGCTGTCGCGGCTGAAGCTGAAGGAGGCGGCGCCGGACGAATCTGCCGAGGAGAAGAAAAAGCGCGAAGACGCGAATGCAGAGATGGTGGCCGAACGTGCGCGGCGCGAGTACGATCGGCGCTACGAGCAGGCGGCGCTCGAAAAGCTGCGCGGGATGGGCGTGAATCTGATTCCTGTGGAGCTGCCGAAGCTGCCCTGGCAGGCGTTTGTTCCGCTGCTGACGGCCGAGGCCGCCGCGGCCTTCGACGACCTGACGATGAGCGGCCGCGACCGGCTGCTAACCGAGCAGGGACCGGAGGATTGGCCGAACGATTTTCGAGTCGCCCGATTCTATCCGGCGATCGAATACATCCAGGCGAACCGCGCGCGGACGCTGGCGGTGCGCGGGATGGCCGCGCTCTTCGAGCAGGTGGACGTAATTGTGACGCCCTCAACCGACGCGCAGTTGATCGCGACGAACCTGACCGGGAATCCCGCCGTGATTGTGCCCAACGGACTGCGCGGAGCCGATGCCCCCAAGCCGCCCGCGACCGACGACGGCGACCACGACGACATTGGCGGGCCGGGCACGCCGGTTTCGCTCACGTTTCTTGGCGGACTATGCCAGGACGCGAAGGTGGCCGCGTTCGCGCGGGCGTACCAGGAAGCGACGGGCTTCGAGAAGCTGCATCAGAAGCTGGAGTAGCAAGTCAGTTCCGGTTTGCAGAACCCACAGGCCGCCCTCGAAAAAGGCCCGCGAACTGCAACTGAAAGCCGACCGCGAAGTGCAACCGCGCAGCGCTTACAGTTTGCGCCACACCAACATTTGCTTGCGTCTGATGGAGAAGCGGATATTTGCCAGATTGCCAAGAACTGCAGGACATCGGTCGAGATGATCGAAGAATAGTGTGCCTTAAACATCACGACCAGCCTCGACGCAGCGGCCATCAATATCATGCGCAACAAGAGGGCGGCCGGGATAGCGGCGAAGGAATTTCGCACTGGCACCTGAGGCTTATACTTAAGGTGGCCACGCGGGCGTGGCGGAATCGGCAGACGCATCGGACTTAAACGCAACTTGAGTGCTCGCCGGGAAACCGGTGATGCAGAACTGCTCAAATTCGGGGAACCCTGTGAAATGGCGATCCCGAGCCAATCCCCAACGGAGGATTTCGGAGGGGAAGGTGTAGAGACTAGACGGGCAGCACCTGCCGGCCGAACAGCCATGGTGAAGGTATAGTCCAGACCACAAACCTGCCGGAGCGTCCCTCGGACGCGGCCCCGGCTGGGCGGCGAAAGCCGTCGTTGGCAAGAAAATCCGTTGGGGCGCAAGCCCCGTGAGGGTTCAAGTCCCTCCGCCCGCACCACACCTCTATAATGACGCCCAGATGGAGCCATCCTGGCATGTTCCCAAAAGCGCCCCTTCGGCGATCGCTCAGGACGACGCAGAAAAATGTGTTTCTCTTTGGTCGTGCTTCGAGTTGCGTACGAAATCGCTCTGGAGCCGACGGTCAGACTTGAACTGACGACCTGCTGATTACGAATCAGCTGCTCTACCAGCTGAGCTACGTCGGCTGCATCTTCGATTGTATCGTTGCGCTAGAGGAAGGTAAAGGCGAGGCAGTGTTGCAGTTTCTGGATCGCCGCGAGTGGTCTGCCCGGCAAATTCCGTACCAGAGGAGCTGAGAAAAACTGGTATGGAAGGAGCACGGAATGGGCAAAGCGAAGAAGTACAGTCCAGAACAGATCGTGAACCTGTCATGCGGCACGCAACGCTGACAGCCCAGGTACGGCGGCGCGACGCTGCCAAGGAATCGGCAAAGCCTAGGCGCCCGGATTCCAACGATTCACGGCCGTGACGATAAGCGCGTGCAGTGGCGCGTCTCCAATAACTTGCGAGGATTACTTGGGACTGTGATTTTCCTGCAGTTTTTTGTGCCCCGTTCTCATTTGCAGGGAGCATAATCGACATATCAACTGCTTCAACGGGCCTTTGGGTTGAGTTTTGAGCTGCTGACCACGGGGCGAGAAGCGCCTGCAGGGTAGGTTTCGCCCGCCTGTAGAAGCGCGCGATCGCGTCGGTGCTTGAGAACAGCGAAGCCCGGAAATGTGCGGCGATTTCACGTGTAGGAGAGTGATTCCGCAGAAGTTGAACGGAGTTCCTATGCTCGCACCGTTTCTCGGCCGCGACTTTGCTCCTCTCCATTGGTTCATCGCCGTCGCGGTTGTGATGGCATTGTCTTGCCCTGGATGAAGGTGAATCCTTGCAGGCGTTGCCGGAAGTAAACCGCCGTCTGGCGGACAATCGTTCCGACCAAGCCGCGGTGCAAGGATTTGCGGAGTTGCGTTGGGTCCTATGGATCGTTCGTTGCCGGCGCCGGCAGGAATCAAGCCGATAAGGTATCGGTTCGCGAATTTTCGACTTGAGGCCGATGGAACGCTGTTTCGCGGAGAGACAGCGCTGGACCTTCCTGCGCAGGAACTTGAATTGTTGCGCGCGCTCCTGGCGCGGTCCGGTCAAGTGGTCGCAGCGAGCGAATTGAGCCGTCTCCTGTGGGGCGAACCGCATTCTTCCAGTCACCAGCTTGCGGCATGTCTCGCAGCCTTACGAAAGATACTGCAACCATCCGACTGCATTGAAAGCGTGTACCGGCGCGGGTTTCGTATCAAGGCCATTGCGGAGCCCGCCGGGCGGTCGCCGTCCAAATCGCTGCCGATATTGGCTATTCTCCCCTTCTCTGCCGGGTACGACGTTCCTGAGTACTTCAGCCTGGCGATCGCAGAACAAACTGTGGAGGCTCTGCGCAGCGCGCGTCCCGACCTGGTATCGATTGTCGCCTGGGACTCAGTGCAAACACTGTCGCGACGCGGCCTATCGGGAAGGGAGATTGGCAAGATGCTGAGCGCGGAGCTGCTCCTCGCTGGGCAGCTTGTTGCTACGCTGAGCTGGCATCGGCTGCGGGTAGAGATGATCCGCGTAGAGGACGGCGCGCCGCTTTGGGTGGAGGACCTGATCGTAGAGCGCGAACACATTTTTGAGTTGGCCGCAGAGCTGGTGAGCCGTACGTCATCGCGGTTGCATGGCGGTGGGATTCATCTCCAGGCTCAGGCCGTGCCCGCCGTCATGCGCGAAATCTCGGAGCCGCAACGCGAGGCGCGCAACCTCTATCTGCGCGCCCATCACGAATGGCGGAACATGGAGCGGCACCACATGCAGGATGCCACAGGCCGTCTGCTGCGCGCGATCGAACTGGATCCATCGCGGATGGAGGCGCGGGTGGATCTTGCACGCCTGACCGTCCTGCAGTGCATCTACGGCTATGTTTCTCCAAGGATCGCCGCCGCCACCGTGCGCCACGCGGCCGGGGGAATTCCGCAGTTGAACGAGAAGGCCGAAGCTTTGTTGCCTGCGCTGGGATGGGTCGAGTTTCACTTCGATCGCGATGCGCGTTCGGCCCTACGGTTTATGGCACGCGCCGCCGAGCTGCCTTACGATCCGACCAATACGCGGGCCCTCAGCTGGTTTCTCCTCAGCCGTCATCGATTCGGCGAAGCAATTGAATTGCTGCGCGCGGGCATTCAGCTCGATCCCTACTCGCCGTGGCTGCAAACGGCCCTGGCATGGGCGCTGCACATGTCCGGCGAGGCGGATGCGAGCTTGGCACAAATCGGGAAATCGATCGAGCTGTTCTCCGAATACGACAATTCGCTATTCTTTGGTGCGATGATTCTGGGATACAACGGCGAGTTCGGACGTGCCATCGAGGCGGCGAAGACGCTCGCGGGGCGCTCCTCGCACTACGACCTTGCCATCTCCGCGCACGCCTATGCGCTGGCCTGTGCCGGACGCACAGATGAGTCACGCAACCTTCTGGAGCGGCTGCAATGGTTGAGCCGCGAGCGCTTTGTACTGAGAACGCTAAACGCGGCCACACATGCTGTCCTCGGCGAAGTCGATGCGGCGCTCGCGGAGCTGCGTACGGCAGACGAAAACCGTTGTCCGTGGTTCTTTCAGATGCTAGCCGATCCGCGGCTCAAGGCTCTTCATAAGAGGGCAGAATTCGTAAAGTTCAAATCCTCGCTGGCAGCGATGGAGGCCGACGCCGCGAAACCGAGCGAGCGCAGCGGACCTCCGCAGTAACTACTTTGCAAAGAGCGAGAGGTCAATGCCCTCGCCCATGGCCTTGTATCCCTCGTCGCTCGGATGCAGTCGATCGCCCGAGTCGTAGGGCAGATTGAAGACCTTGGGATTCTGCGGACTGCGCGTGATCTTGTCAAAATCGATCACGCCGTTGAAAACTCCGCTGGTGCGAATCCAGTCGTTTACAGCTTCGCGCACCTGTTCGCCCGCGTCGGAGTAGTAGCCGGCGCCCCTATAGGGTGTGAGCGTGGCGCCGAAGACTTGAAGGCCGTGCTCGTGCGCCCGGTCGGCAATCTGCTTCAGGCCCATCTCTAGCTGCGGCGCGGTGATGGCGTCCCACGGAACCTGCACGTGAGCCAATCGCCCAATGTCGTTGATGCCTTCAAGAACTATGACGTAGCGGACCCCGCTCTGCGCCAATAGATCACGATCCGTGCGCGAGAGCGCGCTGGGGCCGGTCATTTCGTTGAGCACGCGGTTGCCGCCGATGCCCTCATTGAGCACCGAAACGTTGGCGAGATTGGGATCGTGGCTGAGGCGCGCTGCGAGCACGTCGGGCCAACGGCGATTGGCATTGTGCGTGGCGTGCGCGCCGTCGGTGATCGAGTCGCCGAGGGTGACGATGGCGCGTGCGCCTGACGCCGCGGCGACATCGATTCCATCGAAGAAGTACCAGGAGGAAAGAATCGTTGCCTGAGGCAGCTCGGCCGCCGCGGGCGCATGACCGTCGGCGAGGTAATTGTCCTGGTCGGCAAAGGCATGGAAGGTTTCAGCGCGCATGATCTGCGGTGGCAGATAAAAGCTGACGGCGATGTCGGAGAGCGACGCAACAGCCAGCTGGACGGGATCAGAAAACATTGCGGCGCCGGGAGGAATGTTGACGGACGCGGCTCCGCCAAAAGTGACAGCGTGATCGGTGCTGGACTGGATGGCCCCGCCGCCGGCGCTGAGCGCGACGTGGGCATCGGCGACGGTGAGTGGATCGAGGCCGAACTCGTTGGTGAAGCGCAGGCGAATCTGTGGCCCGCCAACAGAGATGTGTACGATCTCGCGAAGAGTGACGCTTGAAAAGAGACGGAGGTAGATGCCGTCCGCCTGCATGGGCGATGTGGCCCAGGTTCCCACCCATTGCGGTTGAGAAGTAGATTGAGCTCGGCATCGCAAGCACCCGACGAGGATATACGCAAGAAACACAACAAGATAGAAGCGGAACTTTCGCATAAGTAGTCTCTCCTGACTCGAACGGGCCGATTCAGCGGTGAAGCAATCCGCCCAAGGCACGCCAACGTCCCGTATTGATCTTAGTGTCCTGAGTCAGAAACCTACGAACAATCGATCTATCATCTTAAGCGCACCAAGCCGCCGAAGCCTGTTCCCAGCCGTGGATATAAGATATGCATCACCTCCGCCCGGCGCAGGCCGAACGTTGATCGCGCGGTCAATCTCCATCTGGCCAGTCACTTGCCAACAGAGCAACCATCTGTCTCGCCAATTGCTCAATGATATTTCGCCAATTGTTCTTCGGAGCGAAGTCACGCTGAAGCGCAAATGTTAATCTGCCAGCTATGAGATTTGTACCCTTTCTTGTTGTGCTTGCGTTTGTTCTCGCAATTGTCCCGTCGCATTCGCAAGTGCCTGCTTCTTCACAGAATTCTCGAAGATTCAAGCTCTTCAGACACCGTTCTACGACTGTGTGGTCGTGCAACTCACCCGAAGTGCAGGCATTTGTCTATCGGAGCGGTATGGCCATCGATGCCGACGGAGCGTATCGGGCCTATCATCCAAACAATCGGCTTGGCCTGGATTCCATCGAACATGGTGGCCATCCCGGCAACTGGTGGGCCTTGGCCACGAATACCGGGACTCCGAATGGCCACCCTGTTATTCAGGGCAAAGACGATCCCGCTCCCGGTTACTATGTATCGATGACCTCGCTCTACGACTCCAGCATTGCGGATGAGCACAACCCTCGGCGCTTTGTCGATGCGGCGACCATACCCTATGTGGTGCTTCCACCCGAGGGCTTCAAACACGCCCAACTTGGCGACTTTGCATTCGTTGTGAATCTCCAGAACGGCAAGACTGCCGGCGCCATCGTAGCCGATGAGAGCGCACGCAGATTACCGATGGGAGAAGGCTCAATTGCCCTGGCGGATATGCTCGGCATAGATTCCGATCCTCGAACTGGAGGAATCGAGAAAGGCGTCGCTTACATCGTCTTTCCTGCTTCAGGCAACGGCGAGCCGCGGCCCTCCGATGAGATTGCCGCGGTCTCGCAGGCGTATCTCAAGCGCTGGGGAGGATTGCAAAAACTTCATAGCTGTTTGCGATGACCTGCCCGCGGTGTCAACTGACGAAATCGGAGCAGTGTAATTGTCCACGCGATCGGGTAACAAACAACGCACCGCCAGAACCGCGACAGCCAACTCGCCTCCCGCGCAAGCACTTACCTTGAGGCCGAACCCATCGATGAAACACGCTGCAATAAGAATTCGATCAATCTTCTACTCTAAAGAGCGCGACTTCGGCGCTTTCGATCAGATTCACAATGCGCGAGTTGCCGACAAGGCAGCACAGCGGTTTGTACTAACTATGAAGCAAGGAGACAAAACCCTGGCTCCTACTTCTTTGGCCGCTTGTAGAACGGCAGCGGAACCTGTTTGGCGCGAACGCGGTTGCCGCGCACATCGACAAAAACGTCCTCAGCTGACTCCGCAACTGCCGTGGGCACGATCGCCATGGCGATGTTGGTCTTGAGAAACGGCGCGGGACTGCCCGACGTGATCTTGCCCATCGGCTCGCCTTCCAGCGACAACACAGAATACGAGTCGCGGGCGATGCCGCGCTCAACCATTTCGAGGCCGGCTATTTTGCGCTTCGGTCCGCCATCAGCCCGCACGGCGAGCAGAGCGTCGCGGCCGATGAAGTCGCCTTTCTCTAACTTGAGCCAGCGCCCGAGACCCGCTTCGAAGACACTAATCTCTTCGGAAATTTCGTGGCCGTAGAGGCTCATGCCCGCTTCGAGACGAAGAGTGTTGCGCGCGCCCAGGCCGCAAGGGCGAATGCCGAACTCCGCGCCCGCATCGAGCAGCGCGCTCCACATCATCACGGTTGTTGGCTCGTCGGAAGGGATGTAAAGCTCAAAGCCATCTTCGCCGCTGTAACCGGTGCGCGCAATCATCACGTTGGGAATCCCCGCGACCGTGCTCCACGTAAACCAGTAATTCTTGATCGCGGCCAGATGAGTCCTGGTCAGTTTCGAGAGTGTTTTGAGCGCGAGCGGACCCTGCAGCGCGAGTTGTGAGTAGTAGTTGGAGTAATTGCTGAGGTGAATGCCAGGCCAGGCGCCCACCTGTTGTTTGATCCATGCGAAGTCTTTATCGGCTGTGCCCGCGTTGACCACGAGGAAATAGTCGTTTTGGCTGAAGCAATGGACGAGAATATCGTCGACGAACGTGCCCGAGGGCGTGAGCAGCGCGGAGTAATGCGCCTGCCCCTCCGCAAGCTTTGCCGCGTCGTTCATGGTGATGTGCTGGACGGCAGCGAGCGAGCCAGGCCCGCGAAACTGGATCTCGCCCATATGACTCACATCGAAGAGGCCCACGCCGGTGCGCACGGCCATATGCTCGGCGATCAAACCTCCCCCCGGACCGGGATATTCGACCGGCATGTCCCAGCCGCCGAAATCGACCATCTTGGCGTTGAGTGCGCGGTGCATAGCGTTGAGCGCGGTTTTCTTGGACGGTGGATGCGCCTGCCCATCAGCGTCCGATCCCGGAACCATAGTGGCCATAGGACTTCCTTCGAATAGATGTTGTACCCTTACTCACCATAGGGATTGAACGGCAGCAGGGTCAACCGAACCCAGTTCGCGCCAACGAAGAAATGAACGCACGGTCCGCTGTTCCTTGGTCGATGGTATTCTTCCGGGCAGTGTTGAGCCCGGCATTGATCACAATCGCCGCAAACCTCAAGAGGCCCGAGGCCTGGCTCGGAACTCTGATCGTGCTCGGCTTCGCGAGCGACGTATTTGATGGCATCTTGGCTCGCCACTGGCGCACCGATACCGGCGCCCTCCGTCTTGCAGATTCGATTTGCGACGATGTCTTTTACGTGGGCGTGGCGGTGGTTGCTGTGCAGCATCGCTGGTTCGTCATTCGTCCGCGGATGTGGCTGCTGGTTGCGGTCTTTGCCTTCGAAGCTCTTCGTATTCTCTTCGACTGGGTCAAATACGGTCGCATGTCGAGTTACCACTCGTATGCAGCAAAAGCTTGGGGAGCCCTATTGGCTTCTGCGGCGGTTACGCTCATCTGCTTCAACGGTGGCTCGGCTTTGCTCACCGTAGCTCTGGTGTGGGGAATAGGATGCAATATTGAGAGCCTGACGATGACAGCTCTGCTGCCGCGTTGGACGCACGACGTAAAGTCCGTCGCGCACGCGCTTGCGCTGCGCAAAGGGATGTTGGCATGACCCGCATTCGAGGCATCGTGATGCTCCTGGCCGGTGCCGCGGCAATCTGGAAAGGCTGGCAGAGTCATCGCGGCGCGACGGCCGTGATGGCCTATGGGCTGGGCGTCTTAGCGCTCTCGCTGGGCGTTTGGCACCTGACCTGCAAGTCGCCGACGCCGCCGAGAAGCTGAACACTGCTGCCGGCTTGATGCCGCGGGCGCTTTTTGCCACCGCCGTTTTTTTTGCCGCCAAACGCTGCAAACAAGGATATAATTCCGCCAACCATAAGCTTATGGACTACATACCACTGACTTACACGCTGGTACTCGTGGTCGGCGCGATCGTTGTCCTGCCGATCGTGGCCATTGTGACGTCGAACTCAACGGCTCGCAGATTGCGCGCCGAGATGGCCAGAATGATGGACCGCATCCGCGACTTGGACGCGCAACTGCGACAGTTGCACGCGGAGTGCGGCGCGGTGGCCTCTGCACCGCCTGCGCAAACGGCTCGCGCGGGCCCACCGCCTGCCGCTCCGCCTTTTTCGACCCCGGCTGGCGTTGAGGCGCAATGGCCGCCACAGCCGGCTTACGTCACGAAGGCGCCGGTTTCGCCGCCGAAGCCCGTCACGCCCGCTTCGCCGCCGCTCCAGCCTCCGGCTGCGGTCATTCCGCCGCAATTTCTCACGCCCCGTGACAGCGGGGCCGCCGATTCTGCATCTCTCGAAAGCCGCATCGGTTCAACCTGGCTTAATCGCATCGGCATCCTGGCGGTCCTCATCGGGGTGGCGTGGTTCCTCAAGCTGGCCTTCGACAATCATTGGATCGGCCCCATCGGCCGTGTCTTCTCAGGATTGCTGGCGGGTGTCGCGCTCATCGTCTGGTCCGAGCGCTTTCAAAGGCGCGGATATGCGGCATTCTCTTACTCCTTGAAGGCGATTGGCAGCGGCACGCTCTATCTTTCGCTCTGGGCTGCGTACCAGATCTTCGCGCTCGTGCCCGCAGGCGTTGCCTTTTCAGCCATGATCGCAGTCACTGCATTCAACGGCCTGCTGGCGTGGGCGCAGGACTCCGAGCTGCTTGCGCTCTATGCGATTGCCGGCGGCCTGGCGACGCCACTCTTGGTTTCGACAGGAGGCAATCACGAGGTCACGCTCTTCAGCTACCTTCTGGTGCTCGACCTAGCGACGCTCGTGCTGCTGGCGTTGCGTCCCTGGTCGCGGTTGCTCTTTGTCTCCGCGGTAGGCACGGCAGTTTTTGTTCTCGGCTGGTGGTTTGCATTCTATTCACAGGGACAGGCCCCGCGCACGGCCGTTTTCCTTTGCTGCTTTTTTCTGGTCTTTTCATTGGCGCCACGCCTGGTGCACGCGCCGCTCGACGAGAGCGGATCGATGCGCGGCTGGGATGCGCTGGCCCTGGTGGTGATGCCCTTAGCCAACGCCTCCCTCAGTTTTCTAGGTTTTTATTGTCTGCTTCCTTCCGAGATGGTCAATTGGGCTGGGCCGTGGCTCGCGGTCGCCTTTAGTGCGTACTATTTGCTGCTCGCTCGGCTGCCGGAGCAGGGTATTTTGCGCACCGGTCCATCAATGCTCCCTTCCCTGCATTCGGCCGTGGCCATTGTGTTCCTCACCATGGCCATTCCGCTCAAAACGCAGGGACGGTGGATGACGATTGGCTGGTTGGTTGAGGGCGCGGTGCTGCTGTGGCTCTCCATCCGCGTGCGGTCGGCGTTGGTCAGAATGTTCGCCCTGATCTCGATGGTGCTCGGCCTGGGCGCGTTGCTGGCCGTGAATCCGGCTGCATCCACGCAGCCTTTCTTGAATGAGCGCTTTGGAACTTATTGCGTAGCCATTGCCGTCCTAGCCTTCATGGCCTGGCTGGCCAAGAACACGCGCAACGAAGACGCTCCCTATGCGGTGATGCCCTGGCACACCCTGGCCGCCGTCAGCGTGCTCGCGGTGAACGCGCTCATCCTGCTGGCGATCGGTTTGGAGATCAACAACTTCTGGTGGTATGTGGCCTGGCGCGGCGACGACCGCTTGCTGCTCAATTTCCAGATGTATGCGCAGTTCACGTACTCGGCCTTCTTTATGCTCTATGGCGCGGTGCTTTTGGCCATTGGTTTTCTGCGGCGCTCGGCATTCCTACGTTGGCAGGCGCTGATCTTGCTTGCCGCGACCATCGCCAAGGTGTTTCTGGTGGACATCAGCCAGCTCAGCCAGGGATTCCGCATCCTGAGTTTTGTCGGTCTGGGCGTGCTGCTGCTTTCAGTGAGCTTTGTTTACCAGCGTGACTGGCTCAACCTCCGCGGCCGGAAGGAACAAAAATCATGAAATGGCTCGCCGCTTTATCGCTGCTGCTGTTCGCTGCGCCCTCGCCGGAGATTCGCTATTTTGAGTTCGAACGGCCGGTCGTAAAACCGGTGCAATCGCCCGGGCAAACCTGCGCAATGGTAGACCCGGGTGTTTTTGCTCACGCTTCGGCCGGACTTACGGACCTTCGGCTGTATCAGGGCGGCGCCGAGACGCCTTATGTTCTGCGCTCGGCCGCGCCCGTTGCCTCCGCCAGCAAAAACCTCTCCGTGCTCAATCTGGGCAAAAGCGGAAACCTGACGGTCTTCGACGCCGCGATGCCCGAGAACAGCTATAGCGATGTAGAGCTTGCCATCGATGAACGCGACTTTCTAGCCACGGTCACGGTTACGGGCAGCCAGTCGCAAACCGGTGCCGACCGCACTAAGCTCGGCGCGTTCACGATCTTCGATTTAACACAGCAGCGGTTAGGCCGTAGCACAGTTCTCCATCTGCCGAAATCGGATTTCCGTTTTCTGCATTTTCAGATTGCCGGCCCCATTGCTCCGCAAAATGTCACCGGGCTCTCCGTATCGGAGGCACCGGCGGCAAGCCCGCCGAAATACGTTACGGTAGTCCAGACCGCAACCGTCACCCAGAACGGCCGCGATTCGGTATTCGTGCTCACCGTACCTGCGCGCACTCCCGCCGATCGCGTCGTGTTTGTGCCCGGCGCACAACCGCCTAGCTTCAGCCGCGATGTACTGGTGAAGGTTGCGCCGGTTGCCCGTCCCCCCGCTAACGATGCGACCGAGCCGCCTCATCCGGTTACAACAGGCGGCAACATTCTCCGCGTGCATCGCGTGCAGGACGGTCGCAAGATCGACGAAGAGCGCCTGACCATCGATGCGCCTCAGGTCGATTTCGACGGCCCGGCTAGGTGGACTGTGACGGTTGAGAATGGAGATGACGCGCCCGTCCAGATGCTTTCGCTGCGCATCGAAATGACGGAGCGCGACGTTTGCTTCGACGCAGCCGCCGGAGCCGCTTATACGCTCTACTACGGCGACTCCGCGCTGGCCGCTCCGCAGTACGATTACGCCACGTTGTTCGTTCCCGCGGCCAACGCGGCCACGGCGCAGTTGGCTGCGGAAATTGCCAATCCCTCCTATCAGCCGCGCCCCGATACGCGCCCCTTCACGGAAAAGCACCCTGCCCTGTTGTGGATCGCGCTGATTGTCGTCCTGGTGCTGCTCGGCGCTGTGGCCATTCGCTCCGTCAAAGCCGCGCAGAGCAAGTCATCGTAGCGCGGTGCAGCGGGTGCGGTAGGGCTGACGCCGTTAATGCGGAGTTCGTCCGTCCAGTGGTAGTATTCTGAGAACTCTCCAGAAACGGAAGGGAGCACGCATATGATCGTATTTCTGGCGATTATGGGTGCGGCTATCATCCTTGCGCTCGGAGGCGCCCTTTTTGGGCATGACCACGATGCAGGCGACCACGACCATGACTTCCACGACCAAGGCGGCGACCACGAGGGCACCATAAGCATTTTCTCGGTGAAGGTTATTAGCGTGTTCGTGATGGGATTCGGCGGCGGCGGCGCGATCGCAGAGTATTACGGCCACGGCTGGGTCCCCTCTTCTCTGGTGGGACTGGCCGTCGGCTTCGTAATGGGCGCGATAATGTATGCCGTGCTCAGCTATCTTTTCGGACATCAGGCAAATTCCCTGGTCTACGCCAATGAACTTGTCGGCCGACAGGGAATTGTCACCATCCCCATCGAACCCGGCGCCGTGGGCGAAGTCAACGTCTCGTGCGGGGACCGGATAGTGACCTATCTTGCCCGCACATCCACTGAGGGAGGGATTCTTCCAAAGGGATGCGTCGTCGAAGTCGTCTCGAGCGCAGGAAATCAGTTGCTCGTGAAAGCAGCAAATTGAAGTTTAACCCTGGGATAAATCGCCGAGGAGAAAACCAATGCAAGACATCTTGAACGGGGGCTGGATTGTACCGGCCATCGTCGTTGCCTTAGCTATCGCATTCCTGCTCACCATTCGTTTCGCAGCAAGCCGGTACAAGAAGATTCCCCCTGGCAAGGTGGGCGTGTTCTACGGCCGCGAGTTCCGCGGCAAAGACGGCCAAACCCGCGGCTATTTGATCCTCGCCGGCGGCGGCAGAGTGCAGCGGCCAATTCTCGAAGAATACGTCGAGGTGCCCGTCGAAGCCTTCCAGTTAACCATCAAGGAAGAAAGCGTACCCAACAAGGACAATGTGAAGGTCAACATCGAAGGCATTGCAACGTGCAAGGTCTCGACGGAACCTGGCAATCTCGACAAGGCCATTACCGGCCTGTTGAGCAAGCTTTCCTCCGGCGCGGGCGGCGAATCGACGATCGAAGGATTCGTACAGAACATCCTCACCGGCCATCTTCGCTCCATCGTAGGCAAGATGACGATCGAGGAGTTGATCCGCGACCGCGACAGCTTCAACAAAAACCTCGCGCAAGAGTCAAAAGTTGAACTCGCAAATCTCGGCATCGACCTGATCAACCTTGCCATCAAGGAAATCAACGACCGCGAAGGATACATCGAGGCACTTGGCAAGAAAGCGGTCGCATCCGCAAAGGCCCAGGCCGAAATCGAAGTATCCAACGCCGAACGTGATGCCGAGACGACCAAGGCCAACAACGCGGCGTTGGTGGCGGCGGCGCAGAAAGACTCCAAGGTAAAGCAGGCGCAATACACCGCGGAGTCCGAAAGTCAGCGCGCCAAAGCGGAAACCGCGTACTCCATCGCGAAGGCCGGCCAGGAACAGACGCTCGTGGTCGCCGAAGCGGATCGCGACGCCGCGCAGAAAAAGGCGCAAATCGCCGTTCAACTGAGCGAGACAGAGCGCAAAACTGCCGAGCTGCAGGCATCCGTTGTCGCTGAGGCAAAAGCCGCCCAGCAGAAGACGGTCATCGACGCCGAGGCTGCCAAATCGAAACGCGCCATCGACGCCGAAGCAGAAGCCAATTACCTGATGACTACTGCCGATGCGAAAAAAAAGGCAGCTATCGCGGAAGGCGAAGGTATTGCGGAGGCGCTGAAAGCAAAACTCCTTGCCGAAGCCGAAGGTAACGCCGCCACCAAGAAGATGGCGTTGCTCGGTGAAGCCGAAGGCACCGAGAAGCTTGCGCAGGCGCTTCAAGCTATGAATGAGAGCTCGCGCATGATTATTGTCCTTGACCGCCTGCCGAACCTCTTCGCAACCGGCGGCGACGCAGCGGCGAAGGTCGCCGATTCCATATTCCGCAATGTTGCGGCTCCTTTTGGGAGCATCGACAAGATCAATATTCTGGACATGGGCGGCGGGGACTCGAGTGCTGGCCTGAAGAAGCTCGGGGCAGTCGTCCCGGAAACTGTGTTCGGCCTCATTGCCAACGCCGAGGCACGCGGCATCGACATGAAGGCACTACTCAAGAAGATCGGAATCGATTTCACAGCGGCGATGGAAATGCTTGACCTGAAAGGGGATCTTCCCGATGGACATGCGGCAGTCCGCGCAGCGGAAACTGTCCTAGCAGAAACTGCGCCAAAACCGCCTGCGCCTAAGGCGAAGGCTTAGCAGCCCGTGGTGAAAGATCGGTTTTGAACGGGTACGAGCGGGGAACGCACGCAGTGCGTAGGTCGCGTGGCGCAGCAGCTTTGGAATCGACGCGGCCTTGGCCGCTTAGGGATGGTTCTCTCGCAATTTTTGATTTTCACCACGGACTGTTTGACCTTGGGAAACTACTGACCGGGAGGAAGGAATCCGCCCGGCCTCCCCTCTTCTTTCAATTCCACCAAGCGAAACACAGGAGACGATCCATGGAATCAGAGCAGCAAGTGTTTTCTGTGCTACCGATGGCCGCTCCCCAGGTGCTCATCATATTTTGCGGCGATCCACGCATCCAGACGCCGGTGAACGAATTCATCCACCAATCGCTAGGATTGCAGGATGGCATGTACATTCCGTTGACCATTCCCGGAGGCATTGCATCCCTTACCGAAGCGTCCGCCCTCCCCAAGGAGTTCAAGTACGTCAAGGAAGCGGTGGAGTTCTATGTCGCTCGCTTCCCTTCGATTGAACGTATCGTTCTCATCAATCACGAGGACTGCGCAAAATACCAGGCGCTCCAAGCGAAGATCGGACCTTTCTTCCGTCGCGCCGAGAATATGGCGCATCGTCAGGCGGATGACCTCGCGATCATTGAGAAAGTGCTTAGGGCATTCCTGCCGCGTCCGATGTCGTTTGAACGGTACTATGCGAAGTTCGCGAATCCTGAACACACTCAGATGGTGTTCGAGAAACGTTAAACAGGCTGCGGCGCGCTCGGAGCGCAGCAAAACAACGAAGAGCTAGGGGCGCCGTGAACGGCGGCTTGCTCGCCAGAATGAGCTGACCCCCAGGTAGAGAAAAACTGCCATCACTCCGGCAGTAACCCAAAGCGCCTTGTGATCGCTGGTGTGCGGGTAGGCGGCGGCGGCGCGCCAAAGCCAGGGCGCGAAAACCACGACGAAAAGCAGAAACAAAGCGCCGGTCACCTCGAGCCAGAGAATTCCGCCCACGCGCCGGAAGGGACGCAAAAAACCGCCCACACCGCGGCTCATGGATTTTCCGGCTTGGCCCAGAGATTGCCCAGTCGGAATCGTCGCCCGCCCTGCCGCCTGGCCGGCGACGCGCTTTTGGTTCCGCGAGCCGCTAACCGGAGCGGCTGGTTGCACTTGGGGAGAGGTAGCTGCGGCCTGCGCGTGAGCCGCCATCCTCTGTCCTGCCATGCGTCCGGCCACGCGGACTCCAATGCCCAGAGCGCGGCCAATCCTTCGAGAATTCATACCGTCTATGATGGTAACAGTGGTTTCAAGCGCCTTGCGCCATCGCAGCAATTCGCGGGTTGATCTCGAACGGGATTGGCAGTAAGGTAGAGAGAATCCAAGCAGCCGCCCAATTGCATTCCGGTGTAGGCCGCCGCTCCTGGAGGTAACCGTGACATCTCGTCTGCGCGAACTGATTCAACAACTCGGCGAGGCCATCCATGAGTCGGTCATCGAGAGCGAGCAAATCGCAGGCGTGGTGCAGAACATCCGCAACCACGGCTTTGACGTGCTGCTTATGCTGGAGGCGACCATCGGGTTGAACGAAGTCGCGGCGGCGCAGGCCAAGAAGGGCGAAGCAGACGACTCAACGGCCGAGGCCGGCGCAGAGCCGGGTACCTTCACGCAAAACGATCTACATTTTCTCCGCTCGCTGCGCATTTCCATCGAAGGCGATAAAGACGAAACCGGAACAGAAGTGCAGTAATGGCCTGGCTGAACGAGCCAACACGCGGCAGAACTGCGGTATTCTCGAAATTCTGCATTTCTTAAGAAAAATAGCAAAAGCATACCGATAGAGGCTGCGTAACAGCCGCTTGAGGTCATCCTGTGTTGGAAAAGAGCCTTCCTTCAGGGTCATCTTGTATTGGAAAAGAGTGACCGTTGACCCCGATTTTCCCGCTTGCTAGAATGAGAATGCGGGGTGGAGCAGCCCGGTAGCTCGTTGGGCTCATAACCCAAAGGTCGCTGGTTCAAATCCAGCCCCCGCAACCAAGATTTTGAAGGGGTTAGCTCAATTCGGGCTGACCCCTTTTGAGTGAGATTTGAGACAACCCAAAGGTCTCAGAATTCTGAGCGATCCCCTTCCTCTCAAGAGCGGCATAGGCCCCTGAGACAGATTTGTGTGAAGCAATGTCTCTGCTCACTTGTGAGGATGTCTCGGCTGTAGTTGAAAGTTAAGCGGCGGTTCGACCCGGTTCTGGAAGAATCGGGTTGCCAACCTTTTTCAAGGAGAACCGCCGTGAAAAGAGCTTACCGTACCATTTTCCCCCCAAATGAGCCAAAGAACCGCCGACTAGCCAAGGTTGATTCAACAAGCCGCCGTACACAACACTTACTGGCGTCATGCTTCGTTGTGCACTCCTCGCAGCATGCCTGAAAGTTTCCTGGAACTGCATTTCAGCATACTTCGCTCGGGCGGCGTGTG
>Ga0335078_10000693_pt1 | contig 51946 bp, 57 predicted proteins | sample Lox_Sample_32_FD_206711 | JGI IMG/M metagenome (GOLD analysis project Ga0335078, IMG submission 206711) | Soil microbial communities from Loxahatchee National Wildlife Refuge, Florida, United States - Lox_Sample_3.2 | ecosystem: Environmental > Terrestrial > Soil > Wetlands | place: USA... | reverse complement strand
CTGACTGCCGGCCACGCGAGCCGGCGCGTCATGTCAGCGGCGTCCTCACGCGGGTAGGTCGCGCGGCGTGAGCGTCCAGCCATCGCTGGGCCAGTAGGCCCATGGCGATGGCAAACGGAAGATCGCCCGCGGTCCACATGAAGCCGGCGCCGATCTCCTGGTCGGTCAGCGCGCTGATCCCGCCCGGCCGGTGGGCGAGCGCGGCGTAATGGCTGTACAGCGGGTGTTGCGCGTAGGCGAGGAACATCGACAGGCCGATGTTGGGGATCGCGGCCGCAGCCAAGTAGGCGATCCGCTGGCCGTAGGAGAGACGTGTCCGGGCGGGTGGGTACGCGGCCACCTGCGCCCAGAACAGGATCCCGAACACGAGGAACGTTGTGTGCTCGAGTACGTGCACAGCGTTCGACTCCAGCGTCGCGTCATATGGACCGGGCATGTGCCACAGCACCAGGTTCACGTTGAAGATCAGCCACGCTGCCACCGGTCCCGTGGCCGCGTGCGCCAGCGCGCGAAGCGGGGCAAACAGTCGAGAGCGCACCGCGGTTCGCGCCACCGCTCGGCGCAGCGAGAGCGGCAGCGGGCGCCAGATCGAAATCCACGGCCGCGCCAGCACGATCAGCGGGGCGGCGACCATGAGCAGCAGCAGGTGCTGGATCATGTGAACCCAGAACAGCTCGTCCGACAGTGAGTCGATCGGTGACTCGAGCGCGAGCACGATCACGGCCATCGCGGCGTAGAACATGAGCGCTCGGCGCCGCGCCGCTGGGTCCCGCCGACGGCGCGTCAGCGCGACGGCCCGGCGTTCGCCAAGCACGTGCAGGACGACGGCCGCAACGACCAGCACAAGCGGCAGGTAATCCATGTCAGCTGATGGTCGCTGTGATCACGACCAGGACGATGGAGACGATCGCGGCATACCACAGCCACCATCCAACGATCTGAGCCACGTGCTCGCGGCCGGCGAGCTTGTGGCGGAACACAGTGCCGAGCACCAGCGTGGTGATGACGAGCCCAACGATCAAGTGCCAGGCGTGGAAGAAGATGAACAGCGACATGAAGCTCGCGTAGGCGTGCAACGGCGTCGGGGCGTTCAGATTCGCGAAGATCAGGAGGTCCCCGACGAGTCCCGCCGCGGTGAGCAACCATGCGGCCGCCATCCATCCACTCGCCATGCGTGGGCGGTCCGAGCGCGACACGCGGTAGCCATAGCTCCACAGGGCGGCGGCGGCCAGCGCACCCACGGTGACGAGGATGTTGCCGAGCGCGCCCGGTTTCGGCTCGTTGGCCGGATGGAACTGCCCCTGAGTGTTGAGCGCGTCGAGATAGATGTAACCCACGTAAAGGCAAAGCGCGAGCATCGTCCACGAGAGGATCGCCAGCCTCGCGCCCCACCGGGTCATGTCGGCGCGCACCTCCGGGTCGACGTGCGGCGGATGCGCCGGCAGCGCCACGTCGGTCGCCGCGCCGGCGATGGCCGGCGCGCCCATGACCCGCGCCCCGCCGATGCCGTAGTCATACGGCCCGGCCGTGACCACGACGGGCGACGCGAAGTTGATCAGCGGCACCGGGCTGGGGAGCAGCCACTCCAAGGTGCGCCCGCCCCACGGGTCGGCCACTGCGCGCTCTCCCCGGATCCACGAAATCAGGACGTTGTAGCCGAACACGGCGATGGAGGCGATGATGAAGATCGCGAACAGGCTCGAGATGAGGTTCGCGGTGCCGAACTTCGGGTCGACATAGGCCTGCCACCGAGGCTCGCCCTTCAGCCCGGCGTAGAACAGGGGCAGAAACACGCCGAGGAAACCGACCTCGAACAGCCAGAAATGGAGCTTGGCCAGGCCATCGTCGAGGCGGCGGCCGGTCATCTTCGGGAACCAGTAGTAGAAGCCGGCCAGGAACCCGAACACGCCCCCGCCGATCAGGGTGAAGTGGAAATGGGCGACGGTGAAGATGTTGCCGTGGAAGATCGTGTCCGTCGGCACGTCGGCCAGGTACAACCCGGTCACCCCGCCGATCAGGAAGTTGAAGACGAACCCCAGCGCGAACAGCATGGGCGCCTCGATCCGCATCCTGGCCCGCCACAGGGTGCCAATGATGGCCAGGAACACGAGCCCGGTGGGGATCGAGATCAGCTCGGTGTCGAGCATCGTGGGCAGGTCGACGGGCGTGTTCGCGCCCGACCAATAGAGGTGGTGCATCCACACGACCAGGCTGAGGGTGAATATCCCGAAGATGCCACCCAGCACCAGGCGGTGCCCGAACAACGGCTTGCGGGTGAACACCGGGATCACCTCGGCGATCACCCCGATCGCGGGCAGAACGATCACGTACACCTCGGGGTGTCCCATGAACCAGAACAACTGCTCGTAAAGGAAGTTGCTGCCGCCGTAGGCCGCCTGGTAGAAGGAGGTGCCGAACACGCGGTCGAGCAGCGTGAGCAGGACCGCGGAGAAGAAGGCCGGAAACACCACGAGCCCGAGCAGCGTCGAGGCCAGAACGGCCCACACGAACATCGGGATCCGGTCCCAGGTCATCCCCGGCGCGCGCATCCTCAGCACGGTGACGAAGATGTTGATCGCGCCGAGCAGCAGCGAGAAGGCGAATGCCATGATCGTGAAGCAGTAGGCGTCCATTCCCAGCGCTGCCTGGTCGGCCAGCGGCGAGTAACCGGTCCACCCGGTGGGGAAGCCGCCCAGCACCACGACCGAGAGGAGCACCGGAACCGCCGTGAACAGCGTCCAGAAGCTGAGCGCGTTCAGCCTCGGGAAGGCCATGTCATCGGCGCCGATCAGGATCGGCACGAAGTAGTTACCGAAGGTGGCGCTGATCATGATGATCGTGGTGGCGATCATCACCACGCCGTGCATGCCGACGATCGTGTTGTAGGTCGCCGGGGTGAACACCTTGGCGCCTGAGCGCGACTGCTCGAGCCGGATCATCCACGAGGCCAGGCCGCCGACCGTGAACAGGATCAGGACAAGGACCAGGTACTGGATGCCGACGACCTTGTGATCGGTGCAGAAGCGGAAGTATCGCCACACCCCCTGGTCCTTGCCCATCAGCTCGAGCTCCTGCTCGTGGCTGGTCCCGGGACGCCCGCGCAGCCATTGGACCGGGTAGTTGGCCGCCCCCATGCCGATTAGGAAGCAGAAGAACCAGCCGACGTAGGCCCCGGCGATCGTGGCGTCCGCCTGCCGCGAGCCGGTGAGCAGGTGGTGGGCGATGATCGCGAATACGACCGCGCCGATGAGCCCCAGCAGGAGGCCGGAGAGCAGGCTCATGCCGAGCGGGCGTCGCCCGCGGGGCTCAGAGTTGATCGTGGGTTCGGCGGTTGGCGTCGCGGTCATCGATCCGTCCTCAGGAGCTCGGGAAGCGGCGGTTGGCATTCACCCACGCGTTGAACTGTGAGCCGGTCACGACCTTCACCGGGCTCCACATGTACGTGTGGTAGAGCCCGCAGAGCTCAACGCATCGGGTGGTGAAGTTGCCCAGCCTGTTCGGGGTCACCGTGGGGGCCGTCGTCCACCACCCGGGATTGGCGTCCATCGCGACTGCCAGGGCGTCGATGACAAACCCGTGCAGCACGTCATCGGAGGTGACGCGGAACTGCACCGGCCGGCCGAGTGGCAGCTCGAGCACGTTGCTCTGCACTCCGAGCGACGGATAGTCGTAAGTCCACAGCCACTGCTGGCCTGTCACCTGCACCACCAGTGGCTTGGCGGGCGGGTCTGTTGTCTGCTTGTAGAAGCCGACCATCCCCCACCCGACCAGGAAGATGGCGAGCGCGCCCGTCACCACCAGCCAGGCGATCTGCTGGCGGGGACTGGCCTGGAGCGGGGGGCCGTCCTCGAACTCATCTACGTTCCGGTCCCCGCGTCGCTCCCGGAACACGACGACGCTGTAGCCGACAAACACCCACACGAACAGCGCCACCGGCACGGCCATGGCCGTGAACAGGACGTTGGTGAGCTTCGCGAACGCCGCATCGGAGCTGCCCGTCGTTTCGTTCACGATCGTCCCCAGCAGGATCACGACCGCCACGCAGATCACCGACAGCACCGCCCAGATCTTCAGGACGCGCCGGACGTGCCGTGGCTCGCCGTCCTTCGGCTGGCCCGCCTCCGTTGTCGGTGAGCCGTCCGCCATCAGACGACCGTGATCGTGCCCGACATATAACCGGTGGTGGCCATCGGGCCGCCGAAGTTGTTCTGGCCGCCGATCCCGTCGCCGGCCAGGCCGATCCCGCACGGGATGTAGCAGTGCCACACGTATGTTCCGGGGCTGCCGGTCCTGAACTGGAACACGATCACGTTCGGCCTCGGGTACTTGTTGCCGTTGATCGTCACCACGTTGGGCGCGTTGTCAGGGACGCCCAGGAGCGGGACGCTCACGAACAGCTGCGACTCGTTCGTGTTCGGCGGCGTCTGGATCGTGAAGGTGTGGCCCGCTGCATCGGGGGTCACCTGCGTCATAGACCTGCCGTTGACCGTCATCCTGCCGCCGACGGTCCCCCGGACCCTGGCGAAGAACGCGTTGTGCAAAGTCGTCGCGCTGTCGTACTGGTCGATGGTCACGGTCACGGTGCTGTAGGCCGGGACCTTGATCGTGGTGCTCGGGCAGTACGTCACCCAGTCGGGGTGGGGACCGCCGCCCGAGCCGTGACAGGCCATGCTGTCCGGGTAGGCGCCAAGCGTGATGCGCGCACCGGTCGTGGCGTGCACCGCGGCGGGTTCATAGCCAAGCCCCCGCTGGCCGCGGACCGCGAACACGAGCAAGATGAACAGCGCGGCGACGACGAGAACCGCCGCGACCACTCCGATTGCGTGACGACGCAACGACGGCGTCACCCTTGTCCCCCAGGGCTCGGCAGCCGAATCCCGGGAGGCGCCTCATATCTTGCCCTCAAGCGTGCTCCTCTCATTGTGCCGGCGCGGCCCGGAACTCGAACCCTCGCGCGGCAGCCTAGGTGTCGGAGGGCGGTGGCAGCATCCGCAGCTGGCACTACGCGCCATCCGTAATTCGCCACAACCCGCTTCGAGACCGTTCGGGACGCGTCGCCACACGCACATCGAGGCGCGGGGCCGATTCAGCGAGCTTGCTCGGTCGAGTCCAAGCATCGGCCCGGATGTGGCAAAGCCCTCGGCGAACTCGGCACCGCCGCTTTCGACCGTCGGGGCGGCTGCGCGGCGACATCTGATCGCGGCCATACGAGTGTCCAGCGCGAGACGAGCGATCCGTCCTCGTTCCCCGACGGTGACGAAGTCGCCGGACCGGTCTCCGGCCAACGTCACGCGGAACGCGCCCTAGGATTCCACGTGCCGCAGTGTGGCATCCGGGCGGCGGGCCGCGGGATAGCTTCGGCGGGCCCTAGGATGGAAGCCTGGTGGAAGCGTGCACCGCCTGCCGGGGCATCCACAGCTGTCCGCACGTTTGACGAACAGCCGAAAAGCGCGTATTTGAAGGCAATTCGCGTCAGAAACCGACATCCACCGACCCTCCCCCGACCTTTCACGCAGGAGATCACCGGTTCGAATCCGGTTGGGGGTACTACTTCTACTTGCTACTACCGCTGCTGCTGAACCAGGGGGCCCTCAGCTGACGCGATGAGTATGTTGACCGGGGCTAGAGGCCGAGGACCAGCGCTAATGCCTCGTCGACAGCGAGGAGCTCGCCCGCCTCCAGTCGGCCAGCCGATCGCCCAAGGCGCTCCGGATCGACCACTGTGGTTTGTTCGACCAGCACACGCGTTTCCTCTCCATCGACGTTGATCACGGGGCGGAACGTCGCGGGTCGGGCGCTAGAGGATGTTGGAGCAACGATCGTTGTGCTGAGGTGCAGAAACTCGTCGGCTTGCACAACAACGGCGTACCGCGCTCCGCGCTGCTCTCGCCCGCGCCTGGCGCGCGGCGCTGGGAGGCGGAACACCTCGCCCCGGACCATTGCCTAGGCGATGAAGCGCGGTGCGAGTTCGGCCATCTGCTCTCGAATGACCCGCATCTCCTCGCGGTCGGCGACGTCTGCGGCGAGACCAAGCACTTCCTGACGCACGGCTGATCGCGCGCGGCGACGCGCTGCAGCTTCACGTAGCGCAGTGCGGACAGCGTCGGAGTCACTCATGCCCGACGCGCGAAGAATCTCGAGAGCCGCGACGGACGCATCATCCAGTCGTACGTGGATTGAACGAGCCACACTGGCAACGTAGCACGAATCGTTCTACAGTCGGATGAGCGGCGCTCCGCTGATGCCTAGCCGCCTTGGATGGCCGTCTCGCTCGACCGTCCACTCTCGCGCGTCGATGGAAGTGCCGCCAACGCGCGCACCCGAGTCATCCGTCCAGCTGCCGGGCAAATCCGTATGCTGCTGCTCGCGCGGCCCGACATTGTGCGCATCTGTGCCGCGGATGCGTGGCAAACAGAACGGGAGCTGATCTTGCCTCTGCTCGATCCGTCGCCAATAGCCGAATACCGCGGCACGTTCGCCGAGGAGCAGGCCACTCGTCTCTTGTGGCGGGCGGGCTTCGGGCCGCGGCCGGGCGATGCGGAGCGGCTCGCGCGGCTGGGGATGGAGCGCGCGGTCGCCTCGCTGACGCGACCGCGTGGGGTCGTCCGGCTGATCGGGGCGGCCCCGCACGACGACCACGGTAGCCCGCTCGATCCAATCAATACCTGGGGTGACGACCACTGCTGGTGGCTGGACCGAATGGTTCGGTCAGACCATGAGAACTACGCCCGAGAGATGCTGGAGCTGTTCACGCTCGGCGCTGATCACGGGTACGACCAGGAGGACGTCCATCAGAATGCGCGGGCGCTGACCGGCTGGACCAACGACTGGGATGAGGAGCAGGGCCCGGTCAACTTCCGGTTCGAACCGAAGCTGCATGACTTTGGGATCAAACGGATCTTCGGTCACCGCGGTCGGTTCGACTGGCGCGACAGCTGTCGGCTCGCGGTCAGCCACCCGGACCACCCGACGTTCCTCGTGCGCAAGCTGTGGGGCTACTTCGTCGGTGCTGACATACCCAAGGGCACAGCGCAGGCACTCCAACGTGCCTACGTCGAAAGCGGTCACGAGATCCGGCCGCTGATGGAGGCGATCCTCCGCCACCCGCTGTTCTACGAGGGTCCGCGGCTCGTGACCCCGCCCGTGGTGTGGACTGCCGGGTTGCTCCGGTCCAGTCGCCAGACGATCACGACGACGAGCTGGGCCTGGATCGCGAGCCTCACCGGTCAGGTCTTGTTTCAGCCGCCGAACGTGTCCGGGTGGAACTACGCGCAATGGCTCGATACGTCGCGTTGGGCGGGGAGGTTGGAGGCCGTCGATGTGGCACTCCAGAAGCACGTCCTGAGCGGGAAGACCTAACCATACGGAATCACCGAGAACGCCAAGCAGGCTTACGAACACGCGATCCGGTTCTGGGGCGGCCGGCCGCTATCGGAGACCGCACGGAACAACCTGCTCGCGCTGGGGCGCCGCATCGCACGCGGCCAGAACCAGCCGTGGGAGCAGGTTGTCTTCCGGCAGCTGCGCCAGAACGCGCTCCGGAGCTTGATCCCGATGACCCCGGATTGGATGACCGCATGACCATTCGTCCGGGTGGCCGCACGCCAAGCACTCCCGACGGTCACTGCGACGGTTTCACTCGCGCGCAGGCGATCCGCCGGGTCCTCGCATCCGACAAGCTGCCGGTCGCGCGTGAGTGGGATCCGCGGATGCCGATCCCCGCCGGCGCCGGGATCGACCGCCGCCGATTCCTCGCGGGCGCTCTGGGCGGCGTGATGACGGTGTACGGCGCCGGGCGGCTCGGCCTGACCAACCGAATGCTCGGCGACGGGATCGCGCGGGCGGCGGTCGAGTCCGCCGATAGTCCAATTCTCGTATCGCTCTTCGTACAGGGCGGCCTCGACGGTCTCTCGTTGCTGGCGCCGGCCGGCGATTCGCTGTACCAGCAACTCCGGCCGACGCTTGGAGTCGCGCCTGGTTCGGGGATGCCGTTCCGCGAGGACCCAAGCCTCACCTGGCACCCGTCGGCCGCATCGTTCGCACAACTGCACGACGCCGGCAAGGTCACCATGTTCCCTGGGATCGGCTACACCAGCCCGGACATGTCGCCACTTCACCTCCCGTCACTACTGGGAGGTGGGCGCCACCGATGCGTCGCTGCTGACCGGGTGGATGGGGCGGTACCTGGACGTGGTTGGTAGCCCCACCAACCCATTCCAGGGCCTGTCGATGGACGGCCAAATCAATCCGACACTCGCCACCGCCAAGAACCCGACGGCGGCGATCGATCAGCCGAACAACTTTGCGGTCTACCTGAGCGGTGTTTGGGGGGATACGGCCGAATGGGCGCTTGACTCGGCGTCCGCGCTCGGAGACCTTCAGCGGCACTCGCGTGACTCGGCGATCGCCCAGGTCGCAGGCGCGGCCTCCGAAGTCGGCGTCGTCCGCCGCGCGCTGCAGCCATTTCGGACCACCGGCGGGAACCCGGGCGGGCAGTCCGGCGTGAGCGCGAACCCCGGCGCCGCCTACGGCAGCTCGGTCACGTACCCGACCGCCTCGACCGGGGACCTGCCGGCGCGGCTGGCTGGGCTCGCGGCGATGATCGCGGCCGGGGTCCCGTTGCGCTGCGTCGCGCTCACGACCGACACCCAGTTCGACACGCACTCGGGCCAGGCGAAGACGTTCGACTCCGGGGTCAAGCTGGTCGCCGACTCGCTCGCCGCATTCCAGGCTGACCTCGAGGCGCGCGGCGTTGACGACCGCGTCCTCGTTCACATCTGGTCCGAGTTTGGCCGCCGGGCCCAGGAGAACGGCTCTGACGGCACGGATCACGGCGCGGCCGGCGCCTCGCTGCTGATCGGCAGCCGCGTGAACGGGGGCATGATCGGTGAGTTCGCCCCGCTCAACCAGCTCGACGCCAACGGCAACCAGCAGGAGAACGTCGACTACCGTGCTGTCTACTGCTCGCTTCTGGAGCAGCGGTTCGGTCAGGAGGCCGCCGCCGTGATCCCCGGCGCCGGGAACTTCCCGCGCTACCAGCTACTGGCATGAAGCGTCTACTCGTCACGTTGCTCTGCGCCGTCACGGCCGTGCTCTCCGCCGGCGGCGTCGCCACGGCGGCGACGGCACCCGCTCCCGCCCATCTCCTCGTCTATGCGCAGGAGTGGTCGTTGTGGCCGTCGCGCAGCTCGGTGCCGGCCAGCACGGTCATCGTGCAGCTGTGGAACCGCGGGCAGGACGCGCACGATCTCCGGATCCGCAGGGTCGGCGCTCGCGGCCAGATGATCGGTCCGGTGCTCGGCGCGATCAGAATCACCCTGGCAGGTCGAGTGAGCCAGGCGACGTGGCATCTGACGGCAGGCCGGTACGAGCTCTATTGCTCGATGCCGGGCCATCTGAAGATGGGCATGCACGCCCGTTTGACGGTCAGCCAGGCGTGAGTCGATCCTGAGTGATTCATCGGGGGGCACGGGGCTGCCGCGCCTCCGTCGGGCGCGAAGCGAGTTTCTGAACAGAGCGACCTCCGCGGGAGCGGCCGGTTGCGGACATGGGGAAATCCCCCGCAGGCGTACGGGGGCTTGCCGCGATGCGTTCGGGGGCGCGGCGCAACGACAGCGCGGTCAGCCTCTCGGAGCCTTGCCGCATGCCCTCCGACACACGGCGAGACGTTCGGTTCCCGTTTCGTGCGAGCCCGTGCTCACGGCATCGTGCGGGAACGATCGCGGGAGGTCTCAGCATCAGTGTCTATCTCTCGCTGATCGTCGCGATCGCGCTCGACCCAGCCATCCACCCCGCCAAGCTCGGATCATCGCCTGCCGGTGTAGCCGCCGGCAAATCCCCGCAACTCCTGAGCAGCGGCCTGGTCATCGACGGCCCAACCTACCCTCAGATTGCGCTAATCGCGGGCGTTCTGTGCCTCGCACTCCGTCGACTCGGTGCGATCTCGGTGTGGCGTATCGGGCTCGGCGCCCACGTCGGCGCCACGCTTGTCGCATATCTCGGAATCTGGTTGGTGTGGCTCGTCGACTCCGGACTCGTCCGCCACGTCACGCACGCTCCTGACTAAGGCATCTCGGTGCTGCTCGCCGGCGAACTGGGCGCGTTGCTTCGCGCCTCCAAACCTCGTCTCGTGATCCCAGCTCTCGCGTTCCTGACCGCGGCGGCGGCGCTCCCATTCGCTATCAGCGGCGCGATCGACCCATTCGTTCTCGCCGGCGTCGAACATCTCCTGGGGTTAGCCGCCGGCGCATCTAACGTACAGCCGGCCGCCGTCGCTTCCGCTGCGCGGTAGTTACACGACCACTCTGGCCTGCCGCCGAGCATCGAACCCACTCGCGGACGGCGAACTCGGACGACGCTGCAAGTCGGTATGGACTACCGACTGGAATCGGTCTTTCGTTCCGATTCGCTAGGCGGGATGTCGTCCGTAGGCTCGCTCTATGACGGACGTGCTGAGCGCGCTGGATGAGACGTTTCTGGAGCTGGAGGAGCTGGAGCCCGGCGCTCTGATGAACATCGGCGCGATCATGGTGTTCGACCCCGTACCTGACGGCGGCACGCCGACGCTGCCGGAACTCCGCGCCACGCGTCTCGAGCAGCTCGGACAGCTCCCCCGCTTCACGCAGCGGCTGTCGAGCACACGGACCGGTCGCTTCGCGCGGCCCCGCTGGGAGCCGGCCGACCAGTTCGATGTCGCGGACCACGTTTACCAGGCTTCGCTGCCGGCCCCTGGCGGCGACCGCGAGCTGTTTGAGTGGACGGGCAAGTACTTCTCCCATCCGCTCGATCGAACCAAGCCGCTCTGGGAGCTGGTGCTGATCGAGGGGCTTGAGAATGGGCGCTGGGCCTTGGCGTCGAAGATCCACCACTGCCTCGTGGACGGCGTTGGCTCGACGGGCATGATGGACGTCACGATGAGTCGCTCGCCCGAGGGCGGACCGCCCGTCGTGGAAGCGCCGTGGGTGGTACCGGACGGCGAGTCATCGCACCACCGGGTCGAGCCGGCGGCCCAAGCCGCCAAGGCGGGCGCGCAAGCCGGCACGGCAGTCGTGCACGCCGCGCTGCATCCTCGAGATGCGCTCGAGCGATCGCGCTCGCTCGCCTCGTTGATCGTCCGCGAGTTGCTTATCGGGGCGGCACGCACCTCCTTGAACGTCCCGATCGGTCAGGATCGCCGGTTCACGGTGGTCCGAGCGCAGCTGGCCGACTTCAAGGAGATTGGACACCGTCTCGGGGGAACCGTCAACGACGTCGCGCTCGCCGCTTGTGCCAGCGGCCTCCGCCACCTCTTGGTCGAGCGCGGCGAAGAGCTTCCTGGGCACGGCCTGCGGGCGATGGTGCCGGTCAACGTGCGCGATGCCTCGGATCGCTCAAGGACCGGCAACCGCGTGAGCTCGGTGTTTGTCGATCTGCCCGTGGCCGAGCCGCGGGCCGAAGTTCGCCTCCGCCAAATCCACGAAGCCACCTCGCAACTCGCCGCCTCAAAGGCCGCCACCGCACCGACCACGCTGCTGGATCTGACCGAGCTGGCGCCGCCCGTTGTCGTTCGCGCGGCGCTGGCCCGGACCGCGTTCTCGACGCGTCTGTTCGCGGTCACGATCACCAACATCCCCGGCCCGCGGGAGACGCTCTATGCATTCGGCGCTCCGATGCGCGAGGTCCATCCGATCGTGCCGCTCGCAGCCGAGCACGCCGTCGGCATCTCGATCTTCTCCTACGACGGCCTGATCACGTTCGGCCTCAACGCGGACGCGCGGACGATGCACGACCTCGACGTGCTGGCGCACGGGATCGAGAGCGGAATCGAGGAGCTTCGCGTACCGTCCGTGCGCGAGGACTCACTGCCTTTCACGTAGGAGATCACGCGCTGTCGCGCGAGCCCGAACGCAGGAAAGGGCGGGAGCGCGCTGAGCGTCTTATTGCTCGGAATCATGAGGGTTGGCCGGGCTAGTGACCGAGGGACGGTGCCGGAATGGGTCCGATTCCGGTCGTGATGCGAAGCAACCGCTTGCTGCGTGTCTGAGCATCGGCCGAACTCGTTACGTGTAACGAATCGCGTCCGGAGATCACTGGACCGTGCCGGTAATCAGCCTGCGAAGCGGCGTTATCGACCGCCGCGATCCGTCTCCGAGAGGGTTCCCATGACCGCCACCCCGAGCGCCACTGGCCTGTTCGAAACCCACCTCACGGTCGGCGACTTGGACCGCTCGATCGACTTCTATCGCGACGTGGTCGGTCTGCCGCTCGCCCTGGTGCTCGAGGAGCGGGGAGCCGCGTTTTTCTGGATCGGGGGGCCGGGAGAGGCGATGCTCGGGCTGTGGTCGCTGGGTTCGGCACCCATTGGCCTCTCGCTCCATGTTGCGCTGAAGGCGTCGCTTAGCGATGTCCTCGCCGCCTGTGATGGCCTCCGCTCGCACGGCGTCACGCCACTGTCGTTCTTTGGTGATGAGACGTCGGAGCCCAGTGTGATGGGCTGGATGCCCGCAGCCGCGGTGTACTTCCGCGATCCCGACGGCCACCTGATCGAGTATCTGGCGATGTTGTATGAACGCGCGCGCGAGGAGCGCGGGATCGTTCCGTGGTCAGAGTGGGCGAGCCGTGACCCGAGGACGGAGGTGGTCCGCGTCGAGCGCTACACGGCCGCCCGCAGCCGACTCCGAGCCTTGTTCGAGGAGGCTGAGGACTCGGCCGCGGAGCTCGACGCGTACATCGACGCGGGCGAAGTCCTGGTCGCGGTCGCGAGTGACGATGTGGTGGGGCATCTGCAGCTGATCGACAACGACGACACGAGCGAGATCAAGAACATGGCCGTTGAGGCGGCATACCGGGGCCGCGGCATCGGCCGCAGGCTGATAGAGGCCGCGATTGACCTGGCCCGGGCGAAGGGCCACTCGACGCTCTGGGTGGCGACGGCCGCTGCCGATGTAGGCAACCTGCGCTTCTACCAGCTCGCCGGCTTCCGGATGCGCACAGTCGAGCGAGATGCCTTCACCCCGGTCATCGGCTACCCGGCCCGGATGGCCGTCGACGGCATCCGGCTGCGGGACCGTGTCTGGCTCGACTTGGACCTGAGCGCAAAGAAATGACCCCCGAGCTGTACCTCCGCGGCGGCAAGACGCTGCTCGCCTCTTGGGAGCAGTACGCCCGCGGCGCTACCGGCGCGGGGGTGCGACGCTTCCCGGGTGTAGTCGCCGCGGTCTTCCCGAATGAGCCGGAGGGCGGTGTCTACAACAACGCTCTGCTGGAGCGCGATCTCGCCGCCACCGAGCGTGCCGACGCGATCTCCGCTATGGAGACCGCGTATGCGGTTGCCGGCGTCACCCGGTTCGCCGCCTGGGTGCACGAGAGTGACGCCGGAATGCGATCTGATCTTGAGGGACGCGACTACACCGTCGACGAAATCACACGCGCGATGGGCATGGCTCTCGACGAGATCCGCTTCCCCCGGCCTGATATCGAACTGGGGCCGGCGGACTGGTCGGAGCATCTGCGTCTCGCCGGCATGCCTCGCGGGTTCCTCAGTGGCATGGATCCGGGCGCATTTCATGTGTTGGCCGCAAGCCTCCGAGGCGAATACGTCTCGACCGCGATCGCGTTTGACTTCGACGGAGATTGCGGGATCTACAACGTCGGGACGCTCGAGCCAGCTCGCCGCCGTGGACTGGCTACCGCCCTGACCGCGACCCACTTGCACGATGCTCGCGCACGCGGGTGCCGGACGGCGAGCGTGCAGTCAACTGCGATGGCTGAGCGCGTATATGCCGCCGCCGGTTTCCGCGACCTCGGCCGGATCCTCGAGTATGTCCCACCGGAAAGGCACGAAGGCCGGCTGCGATGCCGTCACTGGGGCTCGCCGGCGGCGATGTGACGAGCGAGGGCGGCGACCGTTTGGCCGATCTTCTCGCGAGCGGTCGGATCGATGATCGTCCCGTCCGAGCCGACGGCGTCCCGGGTCAGGGCAATACGCGTGCAGGCCGCGTCGACGACATCCGCGTGTACGTATCCAAGCACCTTGCGCAGCGAATCGTGCGCGTCCGCCCCGCCGGTGGGCGCGGCCGGTCCTGACGCGTTGATCCACGCGATCGGCTTGCGATAGGTGCCACCGTCGCCAACCGTCCACTCCAGCAGGTTCTTCAGCGCTCCCGGTAGCGCACCGGCGTATTCGGGCGTGCACAGCAACAGCGCGTCTGCCGCGGCAATCTGCGCTCGTAGGTCCGCGACGGCGGTTTGCACGGGCTCTCCCTCGCGGTCATCGTCGGGGTTGAAATGGGGCAGGTCCGCCATGCGTTCGTACATGGTCGTGATGACGCCATCGCCGGCGAGTTCCCTCGCCGTCCGGAGCACCGCGGTGTTGGTTGATCCCTCTCGCAGGCTCCCGGAGATCAGCAGCAGATGTATGGACCGGTTCATCACGATCATGCTCGTGGTGTAACGCCTGGCGTCCTTGTTACACCAACCACCATAATGCCCCGCTTGGAGTCGACGGACGCCGTTCGGCTGGCCGCGTTGCGCGCCGGCGACGAGCACGCGTTCGCGGAGCTTGTCGATGAGCTCAGCCCGCGGATGCTGAGGCTGGCGCGCGTCTACGTGACCGGGGCGGCGATTGCCGAGGACACGCTCCAGGAGGCGTGGATCGTCGTGCTCGGAAGTCTCGATCGCTTCGAGGGCCGCTCTTCGCTCGCGACTTGGATCCTGGGCATCGTGGTCAACGTCGCACGGGCGCGCGGCAGGCACGAATCCCGCAGCCGCCCGTTCTCCTCGCTCAGCACCGACGACCAGCCAATCATTGACCCCGACCGCTTTCTGCCGCCAGATCACGAACGCTGGCCAGGTCACTGGGCGATCGCACCAGCGCCGTGGCCCGAGCACGCGCTCGAGACCGCGGAGGCGGCGCAGGTCATTCGGGAGGCCGTCGCGCAGCTGCCGCAGACGCAGCGGGCAGTGATCACCTTGCGCGACATGATCGGGTGCACGGCGGAGGAGACCTGCAACGCCCTCGCCCTTAGCGACGCTAACCAGCGCGTGCTCCTGCACCGTGCGCGTACGAAGGTCCGCGCCGCGCTCGAGCAGGCGTTCGACACGATGGAGGCTCTCGCGTGAACGAGATGGATTGCAAGGAACTCGTAGAGGCGATCACCGCCTACCTCGACGGGACCCTGCCGGCCGCCGACCGGCGCCGCTTCAATACCCACCTCGAGAACTGCCCGTATTGCACGGAGTACCTCGCGCAGATGCGAAAGACCATCGCGCGGCTTGGCACGCTCGACGAGAGCACGCTCTCACACGACGCGCGCGAGCGGCTGCTCGTTGCCTTCCGTGACTGGCGGACCGGATGAGGGGATGGGTCCGGCCGTGACCCTTGAGACGAAGGTCGAGCTAGGCGGCACGGGATGTGTTGACGAGGTCCGCAACCTGTGGCTGGAGTTGCATCGCCACGAACGCAGTGTCGCGCCGGCCCTTCCGCTCGTCCCCGACGAGCTCTCTTGGAGCCGACGACGCTCGCTGTACATCCGCTGGCTGGAGCTGGAGCAAGGATTCCTCGCGCTTGCCCGCAACCGGGCCGGCGTCGTGGGCTACGCGTTCGTGCGCCTCGACCAAGGTTCCGACGACACCTTTGCGCTCGGCGAGCGCTACGGCGAGCTCTACTCGCTATCGGTTGCGCCCGCTTGGCGCGGGCGGGGGATCGGGACGCTGCTGCTCGATTTCGTCGACGCCGAGCTGACATCTCGTGGAATCCTTGATTTGACCGTCGCCGTCATGATCGGCAACTCGGCCGCGCAGCGGCTCTATGAGCGGCGTGGCCTGCAACCCGCGGAGATCGTGCTGTATCGCTTCGGCTCATGCCACGGGTGCGCACGCCGGCGCGGCTCGAGTCCGTAGAAACCGGCCGCGTGATCGCTTGTTTTCGGCGATGTGCTCGGTCCTCATCGGCGCAAGGCTGGGTTGCTCACCGTGGTGAGCGCGTGAGCGTGCGTTGAAGGTCATGAGAGGCGCGAAAGCGAGGAACCGGAGATGAGCAACGACCCGATCAATCATCCGGGGACGACGAGCGTGGTCCCTGGACCCGCGGCGAGCGCTGGTGTTCGCGCCTCGCCGCTCCTGGGGCGCTCCGGGCTGGAGCTCTCGACACGTGCGGAGACGCTGGCGGCGATGCTCTTGCGCGCAGGACGGCGTGATGGCGCGGCGCTCCGCTACAAGGAGAACGGCGATTGGCGTGAGATCTCCTATCGGGAGCTCGTTCGCTCCGCCCGGGACATGGCGAGGGGGCTGATCGCGGTCGGAGTCCAGCCCGGCGAACGAGTTTGCATCCTTTCCGACACGCGTCCGGAGTGGACGATCGCCGATGCCGCCAGCCTGTGCGCCGGCGCCGTGGTCGCTCCGATCTACCACACGAATTCGCCCGAGGAGTGCGAGTACGTGTTGGACCACTCCGAGGCGCGCGCCGTGTTCTGCGAGGACGCCTCACAGATCGCGAAGATCGAGGGCGTACGCGACCGCTGCCCCTCCCTTCAGCACGTCATTGCCCTTCAGGGGAGGGGCTCGAGGTCGCTCAGCATCGAGCAGCTGATCGAGCTGGGACGCGACATTCCCGATCATCAGGTCGACGCCAGAGTGGCTGGTGTGAGGCCTGACAGCGTCGCGAGCCTGGTCTACACCTCAGGTACCACCGGGCCGCCGAAGGCGTGCATGCTCACCCATCGCAACTGGATGGAGCAGGCGAACATGCTCGAGGAGAGCCTCGATCTCGCGCGCCACAACGCCCCGATGGAGTTCTTCCTGTTCCTCCCGCTGGCGCACGTGTTCGGTCGCATCACACAGATGTGCGCGCTCGATCTCGGGGGAACCTTGATCTACTGGACGCGCGATCCTGCGCGGTTGCTCGACGACATCAGAGAGGCCCGTCCCACGTTCTTCTCGTCCGTGCCGCGCGTCTGGGAGAAGATCTACACCGCCGCCACCAGCGGGATCGCCGACCAGCCGCGGCTCAAGCGCGCTCTGTTCAATTGGTCCCTCGAGGTCGGGCGCCAATTGCGCGAGCGCGAGCGCAGCGGCGCTGCTCCGGGACGCCTGCTCTCCGCCGAGCACCATCTGGCCGACCGCCTCGTGCACCGGAAGGTGCGTGACCTATTCGGCGGCCGAGTGGAGTTGGCGGTGACCTCTGCCGCGCCGATCGCCCGGGAGGTGCTCGAGTTCTTCGACGCGTGCGGCATCATGCCGCTCGAAGTCTGGGGGATGACCGAGATGTGCGGAGCAGGGACGCTCAACACGGAGCAGGAGATGAAGATGGGGACCGTAGGCAAACCCGGCTCGGGCCTTGAGATGCGGCTGGCGCCCGACGGCGAGTTGCTCGCCCGCGGACCGATCGTGTTCAGCGGCTACTTCAAGGACGACGAAGCCACGCGCGAGGCGCTCCCGGAGGGCTGGCTCGCCACCGGTGACCTCGGGTCGATCGATGCCGAAGGCTTCGTCACGATCACCGGCCGCAAGAAGGACATCATCATCACCTCCAGCGGCAAGAACATCACGCCGTCCAACATCGAAAACGCGCTCAAGCAGACGCGCTGGATATCCGAGGCCCTGGTCTACGGGGACAACCGGCCGTATCTCGTGGCGCTGCTGACGCTCGATGCCGACGAGGTCCCGAAGCTCGCCGAGCAGCTGGGAATCTCTCCCAATGTTCCGGCGATGGCGAACGACGAGCGGGTCCGGGCGGAGATCCAGAACGCGGTTGACGCCGTCAACGGCCGGTTCGCTCAGATCGAGCAGATCAAGCGCTTCGCCATCCTCAACCGCGAGATGACGCAGCAGCGCGGCGAGCTCACGCCCACGCTGAAAGTCAAGCGCGCCTTCGTCTATGCCCAGTTCAAGGGTATTTTCGATTCCCTCTACGACTGAGCCCGGTGCCGTTGGCGACCCCGACGGATCGCACCACGGTCGTAAAGGTTGGCCGCCGATGGGGTTGACTACCTGGCTTCGGCGGACTGCCGAGCGCTGTGTTTCGGGACGGCCGGCGAGGCGATGCGCCTCGTCGAGCGCTTGCCTAGCCGCGCCATTTCGTCGAGCTCGCGTTCGAATGCCTCGATGATCGTCGCGGGCTCGGAAATGATCCCGGCGTCGGCTCGGATGCCAACGGTGACCCGTCCGTCGTAGCTGAAGATGCTGACCCCGAGCCCGATCGAACCTCCGGCGGGGACCCATGGGATGACTCCGGCCACGCGTGTGCCCGCGAAGTACACCGGCTGGCGCGGTCCCGGGACATTGGTCAGCACCAGCGTGCTCTTGGACGCGAACATGTTGACCAGTCGCCGCTCGACCTGCGGCGGGGTCAGACCGATTAGCCCCAGGATTCCGTACGACATTGCGCCCTCCGGCGAGTTCTTGATCGAGTCCATCCTCCGGTGGATCTCGTCAAGCCGCTGCCGGCGTCCCCGGATCCCCACGGGAAGCTGCAGATAGACCAGTCCGAATCGATTGCCGAGCTCGCGGGGGAGCGGCTGATCGAGCGGGCGCAAGTTGAATGGGACCATCGCCCTCAACTCGTCGACCAGGGTGTGGCGATCGATCAGGTAGCGTCGCAGAGCACCCGTGATCGCCGCGACAAGCACGTCATTGACGGTCGAACCAGTCGCGTGCCCGATTGCCTTCACCTCATCCAGCGGAATGCCGGTGGTCCACGCCACCTTCTGGCGCACGCCGAGCTGGCCGCGGAGCGCGTTCTCATGCTCGGGGGGAGTAAGCATCAGCTTCGCCAGCGCGCGAGCGTCCTCCGCCGTGTTCCCGGCGAGATCCCGGACCTCAGACCTCGGGTGGGCCAGCACATCAAAGCCTTCGTGCATCGCCGCACCGACGAGGTGAGCACCGGCGGCGAGCGGGCGTCGCACCGGAGCCAGGCGTGCACGCCCGGGTGTCCCGTCGGTCGCCGGGACGATGCCCGCGTCGGGTCGCTCGTCGGTCATCGAGAGCAGCAGGCGCGCCAGCGCGATCCCGTCCGCGATGCTGTGGTGCATGCGGTACACATGGGCCATTCCCTTGCCGTAGCCGTCGATGATGTAGATGTCCCACAGCGGCTTGGAGCGATCCAGCGGAGTGGAAATCAGATCTCCGATCAGCTCCTGCAGGGCAGGGGTATCGCCCGGTGCCGGGAGAGCGATGTGATGGAGATGCCGATCGAGGTCGAAGTTTGGGTCGTCCTCCCAAACCGGCAATCCGACCCCTGCACGGGATTCAACGATTCGCTGGCGAAATCTCGGAAAACGCTCCACCAGCCGCTCACGCACAACCTCGCGGCCGCGCTCGAGATCCATCGGCTCGTCGAACCACAGTACGGAGTTGACGACCATCAGATTCGTCGGCCGGTCCATGTGAAGCCAGGCCGCGTCCGCGGAATTCATCTGCTGCTTGCTTATGAAACCCCTCCTGCGACGACTCACACCCTAAGTCGACGCTTAGAGAGCGCCATCCGCGCCTAGCCCGTACCGAGGTCCGTAGGTTCCCGCGATGTGGGAGCCGCGCCGATTGCGGCACTCGTTGTCCCACGATGCGCTTCGGGGAACCAGATGTGCCCGCTGCTCAGGCCTTGAAGCTCCAGAGCTTCTGCCCGACGAAGTTCAACGGCGTACCGGCAACGATTGCGATGGCCTGTGCGGGGACCTTCGGGACGCCCACGCCGCTCACCAGCGCGACGAGGACCACGTAGCTGAACCCGAAGGCGAGCGCCGAGACAGCGAAGAAGCGGACGGCCTGGGGAAACGGGTGCGCCTCCTTGGATCCGAACGTCCAGTGTCGGTTCAACCAGAAGTTGTTGAGCACCGAGACCACCCACGCGATCACAGCGGACAGGCGATAGTCGATCCCTATCGCGTGCACGCACACGGCGAACACCAGCAGGTTGACGGCGTAGCCGGTGGCGCCCACGGCCCCGAACCGCAGAAACTGCAGCCAGTTCCGAGGTTGGCGTACCCCACGCCGAACACGAACGCGAAGCTTTGGCCGTACCGGCGTTTCCGGTGGCGGACTGGCCGGCGCACGAGGCTCGACCTCGGCTCTCAGATCGTTCGGCATCAGTGCGGTCCCGCTGCCAAGCGTCGCGTTCGGGCTGGTGAGTCACATCCGGTCGGGACGCGCACGCGGCCCGGGGGAAAGCACGGACTGCATGGGGCATGCTCGCATCACCTCGTCGGGCGGACTCACCGACGACGGGTGCGTAGTTCGCCTCTGCTAGCCGTCCGCCTCGCACTGATGCCCATCGCTGTCCGTGGTGGAATCCTCGGAACCGCTATGTGGTTCATGCCCCGCGTGGCACGTAGGTGGCACTTGTCGCTGCCACACAGCCGAGGGGATCTGGTCCGCCAGCTGCTGTTGTTCAGCGGTGCCTATCTCGCCTACCAACTAGTGAGCGGACTCGTCAGCGCCGGCAACAGCTACAAGCCTTTCGGCGATGCGACGACGATCATCAACCTCGAACGCGGTCTGCACCTGTTCGTCGAGCCGCGCATCCAAGCGTGGGCGATGCGGACACGGTGGCTGATGGATCTCGCGGACTGGAGCTACCTGAACGCCCACTACCTCGTGACACCGGTGGCGCTCCTGTTTGTTTATCTGCGCCGCAATGACGCCTTCTACTACGTGCGCAACATGTTCATCGTTGCAATGGCGATCGCGCTCGTCGGCTACGCGGCGTTTCCTACGGCCCCACCACGACTGATGCCCGAATGGGGCTTCACCGATTCGATCTCCCTGTTCTTGCACGCACCGGTGGCGATCGACGACGGCCCGGCGAAGGTGTTCGTGAACTTCTACGCGGCCGTCCCGTCGATGCACGTCTGCATGGCCGTGATGATCGGATGGGCGATGTTCCAGCTGTCGCGCCACTCGTGGGCGAAGATCGCTTGGGCCTTGTATCCGCTGTGGATCTCGTTCGTGGTCGTGGTCACTGGCAACCATTACCTGGCCGACGTGGCCCTGGGAATCCTCACGGCGGGCGTCGCTGCCGCCGTCGCGCAGGCTGCTGCCCGTGCCCGACCGCACGCATGGGCGTTGCATCTGCCGGCGGGTGCTACGTGAACGACTGATTCACTGCTTTGGTTCCCAGAACGCCTCGACGATGTACCCGTCCGGATCCCGGCGCTTGACGCTGACGTAGTCGGGGCCCGTCCGCTGGTCAGCTCAGTCGACGGGATCGTCGAGCCACGCGCCCGCGCGCATCACCGTCCGCCCGGGGAACTCGGCGGGGCTCCGCCATACCTGCATCCGCTGCGGGACGAGCCGGACGTACACGAAGCCCGGCATCGACTGGGGGACTCCGGAGGCTCGCTCGTACCCCTCCGCGGCTGTTTCGTCGATGTCGCCCCACGGGACGATCGCTGCCGTCGCGTCGATCATGAGGAGGTCTCCCGTACTTCCGACGGCCGCCCGGACCTTCGGTTGGGCTCGGATGTTCCTCGCGGTCCGGCTGTTCTCGGACGTCGCCGTCGTCAAGCGAGCGCCATCCCACCAGTAGGACACCGGGATCAGGTGTGGGCCCTGCCCGTCGCTCGCCGTCGCGAGCCACAGATTGGTGTTCGACCGCAGATGCTCCAGGGCGGCCTCGCGCCGTTCGGCCAGGGTCCGGGCCTGGACCTCACTCATCCGCCGATCCTTTCCAGGAGGCTGTCGGTGTGGCCGGAGAGCCAGCGCCAGAACGCGCGGGCGGAGGCGCTGGGTGCGGGGCGGCGCCGACGGATCGCGCGGAGTTCGCGGTGAAGGTCGAGTCCGCGCACCGGCAGACCGACGAGCGTTCCTGCGCGCTCCTCGACCTCGATTGTCAACCGCGAGATGAGCGTGAATCCGCCGCCGGCCGGCGCGCGCTTGAGGCTCTGAGCGCTGGCTGCCTGAAGTGCCGGGACCAGCTCGACGCCGGCGCGGGCGAGAGCGGAAGTGACGACGGCACGGGTCCCAGAAGCCGCCTCGCGCGTCAGATACGAGTCCTTCACTAGGTCACCCACAGTGACGGCACGCCGGCGCGCCCACGGATGGTCGGCGGCGACCACGGCGACGATCTCGTCATGACCGACGGTCAGGGTCTGGAGGCCCGCGGGAGAATCCGGCCCCTCGACGAAGCCGATCTCGCTGCGGTTCTCCCGGATCGCGTCGATCACCCCCCTGGGAATTGACTATCTCGAGTTGGGGATGAATCTCGGGGCGCTCGCGACGAAAGTCGGCGAGCCAACCCGGGACGAGGAACTCCCCGATGGTTAAGCTGGCGCTCAAGCGCAGGTCCATGCTCCCCGCGGCTCGGGAGAGCTCGATCAGCTGCGCCACGCTGTCGAGCGCCTCGAGCGCGCGCTTGGCCGCCGGATAGAGGGTGCGGCCGAGCTCGGTCGGGCGCACCCGGAAGCGTCCGCGCTCGAACAGCCGACCCCCGACCCGCCGCTCGAGCATCTGGATCCGCTTGGTCACGGCCGACTGCGTCAGCTGCAGTGCGTCCGCGGCGCCGTGAACGCTTCCCGCCTCGACGGCTGCGACGAACGCGGCCAGCTCAGAACCGGCCAGCGGGTTCGCGACCGAGACCACGGAGGTCGACACAGCGGCAACCTACCATTCCAACCGAGAATTCAACGCGGCCTGATCGGAGTGGTTCCTGGCAGCGGCGGCCGCGAGCATCCACCGCGTGAGGAACGTGTTTCGCAATCTGGGGCCGAACTGGTACGCGTCGGTCATGGGGACCGGCATCGTCGCCAACGCCGCCATCCTGCTGCCCGTCCACATGCCGGTGCTGAATTCGTTCGCGCTAGGTGTGTGGATGCTCGCCGCCGCGCTGCTGGTCGCGCTGACATTGGCGACCACGGTGCACTGGATTCGATATCCCGAGAATGCCCGCCGGCATCACCGCGATCCTGCGATGGCGCCGTTCTACGGCGCCCCGCCCATGGCGATGCTTACCGTGGGGGCCGGCGCGTTCCTGGTCGGCAGGGACCTGATCGGCCTGCCCGCGGCGATCACCGTCGATGAGGTCCTCTGGACGCTCGTAACCGTCACCGGTCTGGTCAGCACGATTGCGATCCCCTACCTGATGTTCACGCAGCACGACCTCGAGCTGAAGAACACGCTTGGCACGTGGCTGATGCCGATCGTGCCCCCGATGGTGTCCGCCGCCACGGGAGCCGCGCTGATCGCGCACGTGCCCGCCGGCCAGGACAGGCTGGCACTGCTGCTCTGCTGCTACGCGATGTTCGGGATCAGCCTGCTCGCGTCGCTGATCATCATCACCCTGCTTTGGGGACGCCTTGCCTACGAAGGTGTTGGCCCGGCCCGCACCGTGCCTACGTTGTGGATCGTTCTCGGACCGCTCGGACAATCGATCACCGCGGTCGGCCTACTGGCAAACGCCGCGCCGTCGGCGATCCCTCAGCCATACGCCACCGCGATGCGAGCCACCGCTGTGCTCTACGGGATGCCCGTGTGGGGGTTCGCGCTCGTCTGGTTGCTCCTCGCCGCTGCGATCACCCTGCGCACCACCCGGCGTCACCTGCCTTTCTCGCTCACCTGGTGGGCCTGGCTCACCGCAGCCACACGGACCGCTCACGGGTTCATTAGCGGCCGGCTGTTCTTACCGCCTCCTGACGGTCTGGCTTACCACGCTTCCCGTCCGAGTTCGCGCGAAATCGCACGTCCGCTTTCCATCACGGGCTGAGCGAGATCGATCCGCTCGCGATTCTCAATCGGGGTCGCGATCGAGGCAACGCCCGGGGACCAACTCCTCGACATCACTCGCCCATCCGCGCGCGGCGACCCCGCCAAGTTGTTCTTTCAGAGCGTCTGGGTCGGTCAGCGTGCCATCCGTGTAGCGCTCGAGTTCGTCCGCGGTGAGTTCGCCCACGATGCGCGGGTGATGAGCGAGCAGCGCTTTGCCGAGCGCCGTGGCGTGGAGCGGCATGAGATCGCCGACCGCGACTCCCGCCAGGCCGCCGGCGGGGCGGAGCACTTGGTGAACGATCAGTACGTGATTCTCGTGCAGCATGCCGACGAGGACGCTCTCGTCGAGTCGGGTCGCGAGTGCGTCGGCCCAGGTGATCGCTCGCAGGCGAAGCTCGTTGCCGTTCAGGGAGCGGGAGCCGATATGGAGGAGCGCCGCGCCGAGCTGGGACTTACCCGATTCGCTGTCCTGCTCGGCGAACGCGACCGTCTGAAGCGTGCGGACGATCCCATACACAGTGCCACGGGGGAGCTGTAGCTCGGACGCCAACTCTGCGAGCGCCCGTCTACCCGAACGCGCCGACAGTAGCCGCAGCACAGCGGCGGCCCGTTGGATGGATTGGATCCGCGCGGACATGCTTACGACGATTCGCTCGAGCTGGGAGGGAGGGAGCGGTCGACGTCGGATGACCTCTGCGTGCACCGTCGCTCAGCGAGCAACGGAAACTCCTCGACGGCACGCAGCCACCTTCCGCGCGCTTCCAGATCCGGCGTCTCGCGCCGAACGGGCGACGACAACCCACCGTTCAGAACAGCTGCATCCAACGAACCTCCACAGGCGTCGACTTCGTCTGTAGAGGCCATCAGCGGCCGATGCCGCGTTCCGAGCGAGCCTCATCGCTCGCTCCGCAGCATACGGCGTGGACGTGTCGATCAGGGGCGATGGCGCGCGAGCCGGAGCCCGCCGCGCTGCCGCTTCCCCTCGCTGAGCGAGGCCATCGCCGGCACCATCTCACTGGTGACCAGCCCAGCTTCGTCGGTGAGTTCGTCGACGATCTTGAACGAGTCTGCGATCCGCTCGGGGGTGTCGACGATGATCGTCACGACCGGGACGTGGCGGCGCAGCTGGAGCAGGCGATCGCCGTGCGGCGGGTGATCCCCGTGAAACCCCCAGACTCCGCGCAGGCAGGTCGCTCCGCTTGCTCCGCTTTCGCGCAGCCGGCGGACGAGCGCCACGTGCAGAGGGCTGCGCCCATGGCGCGCCTGCTCGGAGGCGTAGACCATCAGTTTCTGCCACATCGCCAGACCGCGCTCATCGGTGGTGGGAAGCGGCGTTGGCGGGGCCAGGAGTTGGCCGTCACGCTTGCATAGGCGCACGCGCTCGAGCGTGAGCAGTGGGCGCGGAAGCAGGGCGCCGAGTTCCGGCAGCACCTGTGCGATCTCCTCACCGGCGCCGATCGCGATGATCATCATCGGCACCTCGGCGTTGCGCCCGAAGAATCGCGCCCGCTGCCTCACCCCATGGGCCGTGCCGTCGACGCCGAGCAGGGCGGTTGCACCGGCGATCCCGCGGCGGTGCAACAGATCGCAGATCGCGACGAAAGCCGGAGAGGCCCCGATCTGCTCCTGGCGTCCGACGTAGATAGTGAGCTTGGTCGCCTCGTGCAGTTCTTCGGGTAGCGCCACCGGCCCGACGTCGCCGGTGAGCATCCTCGCTCGCTCGAGCGTAATCAGGCCGTGACGCTTGACCTGAGTGACGTCGTCCAGGAGGTTCTCGATCCGCGCTCGTGTGTCCACTGCGATCGATACCAGAGGTAGGTCCTCCGAGAGAGTGAGCAGGCGGTCGGTGCGAAGATGGTGCTTGAGGCCGAATCCCTCGGCGCCGCGGAGCATCACGCTGACCTCGATCTCCTTGCGGCCGTACAGGTCGAGCAGCGCATCGGCTACGAACTGGTCGTCGGTTCGGTGTCGCTCGCCGAAGTAAGTGGTGAGCTTGAGGCAATCGTTGTTCACAGATGGCCTCCGATGAAGCGACCGAGTGCGACCGCGCCGAGCCCCACGAAGAGGCTGACCAGCACGTTGCCTGCCGCGATCGCGAGCTCGCCGTCCTCGACCAGGCGCTGGCTCTCGAGCATCCAGGTCGAAAACGTGGTGTACGAGCCGAGCGTGGCCGTGCCGGCCAGCACCAGCCCGTCGCCGGTCACCCCGATGCCGACCAGCAGTCCGAGAATCGCCGCACCGCTCATGTTGACCACGAACGTGCCCAACGGAAAGTCGCGTCCGACGCGAGCAGCCACCAAGCCGTCGACAAAGAACCGAAGCAGCGCGCCCGCCCCGCCGAGGAGCCCGACGCCGATCCAGACGCCGACGCTCATACCACCGTCCTTGCTCTCCTCACGTAGAGCGTCGCCAGGTGAACGCTGCCGTACCCGAGCACGACGCTCGAGGCCGCATAGGCCAGCGCGAGCCCATACCGGTGCGCGTCGAACATCTCAAGTAGCTCGAGCTGCATCGTTGAGAAGGTCGTGAAGGCTCCACAGAAGCCCGTACCAAGAAGCGGGCGCCGGTATGCCGACAGCGGGAGGCGCTCCTGCAGTCGCGTGGCGAAGTAACCGAGGAGAAACGTACCCAGAATGTTCTCTCCAAAGGTGACCCATGGCCAGCCCGGAGCCGCCCCGGCGTGCGTCTGCAGCAAGGCGACACGCAGCAGCGCGCCGACCACTCCGCCGGCGAAGATCGCTCCCAGCTCGCGTCTGTCCCGGCCCGGCACGGCTCAGCATGCTATTGCCACTCGCCGCTCGCCCGCTAACCACGGCGCCTGCTTTAAAGGGTCGTTCCTCTGATCGTCTGCCATCCTCGCGGTCGTGGACGATCCCACAGGGCGGCTGAGGGCGGTACGGGCGTCGCGCTCGCCGCGGGAACTGATCGACTCGCTCGATGATTCGAGCCCCGAGGTGGTTCGCGCGGCGATCGAACGACTGGTCGACCTCGAGGGAAAGCGGGCAACTCAGCCGTTGCGAGTCCGGCTCCTGGACGCCGACCTCTCCGTAGTGGCGGATATCGCCAGAGCGCTGCGGCGGATCGGGGCCGGCGGAGTGGTCGAGGCCGCGGTCGCCGCGCTCAGCGATGAGCGATATTCCCGGCGACTGGCCGCGGTCCGGGCGCTCGGTGCGCTTGGCGGCGAGCGTGCGGTGGCGCACCTGCGCACGAAACTCGACGACGACGTTGCCGGCGTGCGCGCCGCGGCGCTCGACGCGCTGGCGCAGCTCGGCGACGCCACGGGTGTCGGCGCTGACTGCGCGCGGCTGCTCTCGGATCCGGTCCCGCATGTGCGGATATCAGCGGTGCGGGCGGTGGCGCGGCTGGTGACGCACCCCGGCGCGCTGCTGTCTCCCGCCGCCGAGGACGGGGACTCGCTCGTGCGCCTCGAGGCTGCAAAACACGCGGCAGCACTTCCCGAGGATGCGGCGGCAGCACTGCTGGCTGACCCGGCCATTCGGGTCAGGGAGGCTGCCGCTCGGGCCGCGGGGCTGCGCGAACTCGGTGCACTCTCGGTGCTCCTGGTCGAGGACCCGGCCGGCGATGTACGGCGGGCGTGCGCGCACACGCTCGGCGCCATGCACGATCCGCGAGTGGCCGACGTACTCGTCCCAGGCATCGAAGATCCCGATGCGCTGGTGCGCGCGGCTGTCCTGCGGGCGCTGGAACAGCTGCTGAGCCGAGGGGGAGCGGCAAGGCGGTTGAGTGATGAGTTCGCGTGCGAGCGACCGGAGCGGCGGCGGGCGGCGGTGTACGCGCTCGCTCGTCTGAACGCTCGCGAGCTGGGTCCGGAGCTCTCCGGATTGGCAGATGATCCCGATCCCGACGTTCGTCTGGCGCTGGTACACAGCGCCGAAGTGCTTTACGAGCAACCGGAGCCTCTGATGCGCTATCTCGCGACGGACTCCGATCGAGTCGTCCGAGAGGCGGCCGAGATGTGGCTGCTGCGCGTGATGCGTTGAATGTGGAGGAGCCCGCCGGCTCAGTCATGAGGGCTACCTGATCGCTACGGCCAGTGCCCATAGCCCCGAGTCCTCCTGGTGGAACGCCACCACAGCGGCGGCGACTGACAGCACGATCGACTGCGCACCGTAGTAGATCACGTAACGGTCGAACAGCTCCGAGCCGAGGCACGCGAACGCGCACAGCAGGATCAGGACCGCGGCGATGTCGAGCAGCACACCCTCCGGGGAGCTGGCCGACAGGCTCTCGACGACGGCGAACGTGGCCACGGGTGTCCTCAGGTCCCGAGCACGTAGGACGTCGCGATGCCGATCAGCGCCAGCAGGAACGGGGCACCGAGGTACTCCGCGATCCGGAAGAAGCGGAGCTTCGCGAACGAGCTGTCGATGACCACGATCAGCAATCCGCAGATCGCCAACTTGCCGAACAGCGCAAGGATGCCTAGCAGCCCGCCTCCCAGGCTGGTCGCATCCCCCAGGCCCCACGGGATCACGAACACGTTCATGAAGATCTAGGAGAGCAGGAACAGCTTCATCCACGACCCCCACTTGACCAGCGTGTACTCGCGCCCGGAGTACTCGAGCACGCGGCTCTCCTCGATCATCGAGATCTCGATCGTTCCGCTCGGGTTGTCGATCGGGATCCGGCCGGTCTCGGCCAGCACGAGCATGAAGAACGCCACCGCCCCCAGCACGTGCGTGGGCAGCACGTCGGCGGCGCCCGAGCTCGCGATCGCATGGTTCTCCAGATACGGGTTGTCCGAGCGAGACAGCGCGCCGACCGTGAAGAACACGAGGATCAGCGCGGGCTCGGCGAAGCTGCCGAGCCACGTGGTGCGGGTCGACCCGAGGCCGCCCAGCGAACTCGCGGTGTCCAGGGCGGCCAGCGAGACCGCGAAGCTCGCCAGGCTGAGCACGAACGCCCCGCCGATCAGGTCGGCCAGGAAGGCCAATGGCAGCGGCTCATCGGTGATGATCGGGACGATCGCCGACACCGTCAGGTAGCAGGCGAAGGCAAGGAACGGCGCGCCGTGGTAGATCCACGAGGCCTGATCGGACGTCGCGCTGCCCTTGCGCAGCAGCTTGCGTAAGTCGCGGTACGGCTGGAGCACGCTCGGGCCGCGCTTGCACTGCACAATGGCTTCGGCGCGAGAGAGCGCGCCCGCGTAAAGCGGCGCCGCGAGTAACACGACGAGACTCTGAATAAGCTGCAGAACGTCGCCCGCGCTGCTTTTCTCCGGGGACTCCTATCTCAGTAAGAGATAGAAGCCATCATCCTCACCTGGGCCATACCCGGACTCGGAGTTACGCGGGCTTCATCGCTCCAACGTGGTAACCATACTCGCTCCTTCGGATCGTGTACAGCCCTGTCACACACTCGACAAGTGACATAGGTCAGTAGACACCGAGGTACGCCAAACTCTCCCGCTCGGGATTGAGTACCCGCAGTCACGTGTGTCTCAGAGAGATCGCAGCCGCCCATCTGTCAGCCGCCACTGTCGAAAGCCGACCACCGGATCGGCGAGATCCGGTGCTGTGCAGCCGCAACCTGTATTCGTCTGTCACTGCACGGGCAACGGCTCGCGTGGCGCATCGGTTTCGTGGCGTTCAGGTACCGGCTGCGGCGGAGCCGTCGGCATGACGGCCGGCGCCGTTGGCACCTGGATGGGCTCGACGGTGATCGTTCGCGACGGGCCGGGAAACGTTCCCCTTGTTACGGGGTTGCGCGCTTCGTCGATCGGCATGAGGTCCTCCTGACGTCAAACGTGTGATGGCCTCTACTTCTAATCCACCTAATTGGAGGTAAGTAATGGAGGCCAACTCGTCAAGGCTCACGCACCTGCCTGTTCCGGGCGATTTCGCGGCGGGCGTCCGCACGAAGCCCGAGACACTCGCCGCTCGTGGAGACTTCGCAACCGGCATGCGGGGAATGCCCCGGCCCCCGGCGAGGCACCACGGCGACTTCGGCGCAGGTCTGCGGTCTCGTCTGCACGGGCATCACGTGACCTCTCCGGGTGACTTCGCTATCGGCCTGCGCACGACCGAGTCGTCCGCAGTCGCCTGAGTACCGTTCGGCTTGGGGGGTGCTCCCGCACCCTCCAAAGCCGAAGTGGGTCGCCGATCGATTGGATCTGGACGGCCTACTTAGGGAGTGCCGATCGAGCGGTCCAGCCGGAGGAGATGCTCGATGTTCCCAAGCCATCTCGGCGTGTCGCGCCAATCCAGCGCCATGTCGCGGGCGATGTGGTCGAGGATCGGCGGCCGGATCGCGGGGCGCTCACCGCCCTCGAGGTCGATGGCCTTGAAGCCGTTGAGGGTCGGGACGCCATTCGCGTCGGCGAGGAACACCAGCTCGAGGTCGTGGCTGCGGACCGACTGCACGATCTCCGACACGTACAGGAGCCGGCACGGGAGGATCTGGAGCCCTGTCTCCTCGGCCACCTCTCGCTTGAGGGCGTCCAGCACCGACTCGTATCGATTCACCCGCCCGCCGGGAAGCGAGAGCTCGCTGCGGCCGCGGCGCAGCGGGTTGGCGACGATCAGCCGGCCATCGATAAGGATCACTGCCCGCGCTTTGACGATCATGGGTCGTCGGTCCGGGTCGGTGAACGGGCTGCGATCCAGCGGTCAAGGTCGGCGGAGAGCTGGGTACAGCGTTGCTCGATCGCTGCAAGCTGGTCCAGTCGTCCGCGCGCGTGCTCCTCGCCGCGGTGCCTATCGGCGGTAGCCCGCTCGATGGCGGCGCGGATCGCCTCGACCGCCTCGTCCACTGCCTCGGTCAGGTCGCGCCGGTAGTCGCGGACTGCATCGCCCACGCGGCCGGCCAGCTCCGAACGCAGCCGTCCGGCGTGTCGGTCCGTCATCTCGATCAGGCGCTGCTCGGCGTCTCGGATCACAAGCCGGCGACCGAGCGCTCCAGGAGTGATCGTCCGTCCGAACCCCACGATCATGTCGAGCGCGTGCTCGACGTCCTTGAGCTTGAACGAGAAGCGTGACGGGGCGCGCAGACCGGTGTCGGGCAGAACCTCGCTCGCGCGAACGCCGAAGACGTCCTCGGCCGCCTGCTGGACCTGCTCGAGGATGCGCTCGATGCGCTGCGCGTAGCGCTGCTCGAGCTCGGTCAGCTGCTCTGCCATGGTGGCCTCGAAATCGGGAACCAGCCGCTCGAACTCGGCCCGGACAGTCGCGTCGATCCATCCCTCAAGCTCAGCCGACAGCTCGCGCGGCGAAGACTGCGGTCCGAGCTTCTCCAAGTGGGCGCGTAGCTCTGCGCGCAGCCGGGACTCCTCGCTGCGAGCGTACTTCTCGAGCGGCTCGTTGACACCCTGTTTGAGCGCCCGCTCGATTCCACGCTCGAGCAGGTCTCCGGCCTCGGCGCTTGCCACCGCCAGCTCCGCGATGCGCCGCTCGAACATCTCGGCCCGGGAGCCCAGCTCATCGAGCGGCAGCTCGATCGCGTGCGACTCAAAGCGCGACGCCTGGGCGATCTCGCTCGCCGCCCCTCGAGCCAACTGAGCGACCGAGCGCAGGAGCAACGCATGACGCTCCTCGGCGGCGAGCTTGCGCAAGCGGGCGACGAGGGGAGCGAGCCCTTCGCGACGACGCGCGCTGACCGCGAACAGCTCGACCCCGCCGTTCCCGAGCAGGTCGCGGATCGCCGAGCGGATGAAGTCGACCGCCACCTCGCGGTCAGCGTGGTCGAGGTGGTCGATCTTGTTGATCACCAGGAGCAGCCGCGGAACGCGCTCTGAGGCCTCCCGGAACAGTTCGCGCTCGCCCTCGGAGAGCGGCTGGCCGGCGTCCAACACACATAACGCCGCGTCGACCCGCGGGAGGAAGCCGCGCGCGACCTCGGTGTTGTGAGAGTGAATCGATCCGATCCCGGGGGTGTCGACCAGCTCGAGCCCGGCCCGCAAGAGGTCGTGGTCGAGTTCGACCTGCGCCAGTTCGACACCGAGACGGTTGGCGGGATTCCTCGCCTCGGTCACGTACTCGGCCAGCTCGCCGAGCGGGCACTCCTCTTCCCGGCCGTCATGGAAATGGATCCGCAGCCGATCACCGCCGCCGGCGGCGATGGTAGTCACGACCGACGTCAGCGGGACCACTCCGGTAGGCAGGACGTTCCGTCCGAGCAGAGCGTTGATCAGCGTGCTCTTGCCGCGCTTGAACTCGCCGAGCACGACGAGGTTGAACCGGTCCTCGGCCACCCTCGTCCGCGCCGCGGCGAGATGCCGGCGCGGTGTCTCGGCGAGGAGTCCTTCCGCAAGCGAGAACAGCTCGTCGAGTATGCCCAGCCATACCTGTCGCTCGCCAAGCTCTGACCCGCTGTCGCCCGCGCCGGAGCGCACCCCGTCAGCACCACTCAGAACCGTTGGCTCCACCGCACCTCCACCGTCGTGGACTTCGTCGGTAGAGGCCATCAGCGGCGCCAGCCGCACTCCGAGCGAGCCTCATCGCTCCGCCCAAGCATAGCGGGATCACCACGGGCTCCTCGCATGCACGATTTCGCTCGTGGCCCAGTCCGGCGTCGTCAGTCAGCTGGTCGACGACGTGGAATGACCGGCAACGACGGCGCCGGCGTGTCTAGGCCCTTTCCCGAAGATCTTGCGATAGGAATCCTCGCCGTAGCTGGTCGGTAGCGGCTCGCCTTCGGAGACCTTGAACGGGCGAGCGCCGTCGGATCCGCGCTCCGCCCGGAGGAACAGCGTGCTGTCGAAAGCTTGACGGTGAAAGCTGCTCGCCAGGTCGAACATGTGGGTGACAAACAACACCTTGACCCCCGCCTCGAGCAGCGCGGCCACCACCTGCCGGGCGATCTCCGATCCCTCTCGCTCGTTCGTCGAGGCGAACGACTCGTTGCACAACAGCAGGCAGTTCGGAGCGATGTGGTCGGCTATCTGGCTCATGCGGGCAAGCTCCTCATCAAGCTTCCCGCTCTCCATCGCCTCATCCTCCTCACGCTTGTAGTGCGTGAATAACCCGTTGCAGATGCTCATCCGCAGCGAGTCGGCAGCCACGAACATCCCGGCCTGAGTCATGAGCTGCGCCAAGCCGATGCTGCGCAGAAAGGTCGATTTCCCGCCCTGGTTGGCTCCCGTGATCATCACCAGCGTCTTGTTGTCGGCGTCGAGGTCGTTGCCGACCACTGCTTCGGAGGTGGTCAGTCGCAGGCATACGTCGTAGAGCCCGCGCGCCGCCAGCGCCAGCTCGCCGGGCGCGACCGGGACCGGGAGCGCCGTGGATTCACCCAGCTGCGTCAATCGCTCGGACAGGTTCAGGCACCCGACGTAGAAGCCGATCTCGACGCGCAGCATCACGAAGAAGCTGTGGACGTGATCGACCGCCTGCGCCGCGGCGTTGGCCACCAGGTTCAGCCCCCGTTCCTCGAGGGCGCTGAGCGCCCTCCAGCCGTTCTCATCTCGGTCGGGGATCGTGAAGCTGTACCCGGAGCGGTCGAACACCCGGCCGAGCAGGCTCTGCTCCCGGGGCTCGCGAAGCGTGTATCCGGTGCCCTTGTTGCCGCGTGTCAGACGTGCGCTCATCAGCATGCCGCGGTTGAACTTGAGCGCTTTCAGATGGTTCTCGATCAGCTCGATGTACGGCTCGTCGAGCTCCTCACGCAGCATCGCGAAGAAGCGGCTGAACCCGGGGGAATCGAACTTGTCGGCGTGCTGTTCGGCCATCGCCCGCAGACGCCTGAGGAAATCGACGAACACCTCCATCTTCTGAACCATGGTCCCGAGCATGCTGCGCGGCGAGTCCCTGAGCAGGGACCCCCAGATTGCCTTCTCGGCCCTGAGGGCCTCGCCCGCTAGGCCGTAAAGGTCGCGCACGACCTCCGGATGCTCGAGGCACTCGGTCAGCACCTGCTGGCGGTAAACGATCGCATCGGGGTCTCGCAGACTCAGCAGCAACGCTCGCTGAGCCACGTCGACGATCAGCGCGTCGCCGGCCGCCATCGCCGTGAGCAGGGTGTCGAGCTCGAGGTCCTGCATCACCGCCTGCTTCTGGGCCGGCAGGTCCGCCGCCAGGTCGAAGTCGCGCTCGGCGTGCATAAGGAATGCCTTCATCTGGCCACCCGCCTCTTCAGGGATTCGTAGGTGAGCCCGTACTTCTCGGCGATCGCCGCCGCGTAGGCCAGTCCGTCGGCTTGCCTTCGCACGATCTTGTAGGTCCGCACCGCGGGATCCTCTGGCACCACACTGCTCATCATGCTGACCGTGCTCGGCGCGAGGCGGGATAGCTCGTCCACGAAGGTCACGAACACGCACAGCGCGTCGAGTTCGATGATCTGCCTGACCACCTCGCTGCCCACGAGCACGGCGTCGCGGAGCGTGGTCGAGCCGAAGCTCTCGTTCATGATCAGCACGCTCGCGCTCGTCGCGCGCTCAAGGATCTCGTGAATCCGATGCAGCTCGTCCTCGAACTTGCCCCGAAGTGTCTCGATCTCCTCCTCGCGCTCGAAGTGGGTGAAGATCTGGTCCGGAAGAAACAGACGAACGTCTGATCCGGGGACCGGCAGGCCCAGGCGGGCGATGTGGTGCAGCTGCCCGAAGGTACGCGCGAACGTCGTCTTGCCTCCGTTGTTGGGGCCACTGATGACCAGTATGCGTTCGGGGTGGGTGAGGTGAAAGTCGTTGCACACGACCGGCGCACCGTCGCTCGCCAGCTTCGTCGCCAGCGCCAGGTCGAACGTCTCGCGGGCTGCGATTTCCTTCGACCGAGCCGACACGCCCGGCAGCGAGAAGGCCAGGCCCGTCATCTTCAGCGGCTCGATGTACTCCAGGTAGGCGAGGTAGAACTGGATCTCCCGATCGAATCGGCCCACGGCATCGTCGAGGAATTGCTGATGACGCTCGAAGAACCGCTCAAGCTTCGCGAACGTCTCCGGATGCAGCTTCGCGACGAGGTCGAGGATTTGGGCTTCGATGTGGTTCATGTCGGCGGTTTCCCGGAAGCGCACCCGATAGTCGTTGACCGCGCCCAGCTTGAACTTCTCGAAGGTGCGCTCGATCTCCGCGCTCATGTCCGGCTCGCCCTCGTACCGGCTCACCCTCACCCGGTTGCCCCTGAGTTGAACCGCGTACTGGATGGCCGCGAGATCCTTCTCGACCTGCTGCGTGTCGTGGGTGAGGGCGGTGAACGTGTCCGATTCGACGTACTGGGCCAGATAGTCGCGCAGGCCGACGAATCCGCGTGAGCGGAGCTCGAGCGTCCCGAGCCGCTCATAGAACCCGCGGACCGTACGACAGTACAGCGAGGCCGCCTCGAGGAACCAGCGTTGCTGCTGGCGCGCGTAATGAAGCTTTCCCATGAGCGCCAGATGCCTGCGCATCTGCTGCATTCCGCCAGCGAACTCGCGCACAGCTCCGAGCACGGGCTCCTGCTCCAGGTCACCAATTACGTGGTGGCGGTAGTGAACGGCTTCCACCTCGTGCAGAGGCCGGTAGAAGAAGCACGCGAGGTCGTACTCCTCGCGGCCGGCGGTGAGCCCCGCCACGACCTGATCGAGACGGAGGTCGGCAACGAAGTCGGGCTCGGCCGGCCCGGCGTCGGAGCCGCCCCGGCCGCGGTCGAGCAGGATGCTCTGAAATGTGGACGCCGCGATTTCCCCGCGGCCATCAGATGAGCTCATCAGCTTCCACCGGACGGACAAATCGGTAGAAGCCATCAGCCGCGTTGGCGGTTCAGGAGGCGGGCCTCATCGCCTGCTTTGATCATACCCCGCTCGGATGGCCCGTCCACCCGGTCTACGAGAAACGCGGCGTGCGCTCACGCAGGCCCTCTGAGTGGGATCTCGACGATATGCTGAACCTGGCGATGAAGCTCGCCGAGAACCGTGCCCACCGGCGCTGATGGCTTCTGCGGCTGGCCTGTGCGAACCGGCCGGACTGAACGAAGGCGCATTCTCGGTATGCAGAGATCGAGCACAAGGGTAAGGGCGGCGGCCGCAGGGCTGGGGCTGGCCGTGGCGGTCGTGGTCGTGGCGATCGCGGCGCGCGCGCCGCTCTCGGGTGCGACGCCGGTCGACGCGCGGTCCGCCCAGGGGCCCACCACCGCGTTGTTCATGCTGCTGGCGGGCACCGGGATCGTGATGCTCGGAGCGCTGATGGTGGTGGTCTGGCCCGGGCGGCGGCGCAAGGATGACCCTCCCGAGGACGAGCCCACGCGAATCGAGGTGCCATGGATCTGGAAGCTCCTGGCGATCATGCTGCCTGTGGCGCTGGGGGCGGCACTGGTCCTCGCTGCGGTGACCGGGACCAGATCGCTGCACACCGGGGCTCGGCTCGGAGGCCAGCCCTTCGGGAGTGGTGTGCCACCCGGTGCCACGCGGCCGAGCGGCACGGAACGGGGATTTGCGGTCCCGGCCTGGCTTCCGTGGACGCTGCTTGCGATCGCCGCCCTCGCGGTCATGGCGGTCGTTCTCGCGCTGTGGCTTCGGCGAGAGCGGTCCGCGAGCGAGACGGCGGAGGCGAGCGCTGCGCGGGCGGCGGTCCAGGCGGCGATCGGCGCGCTCGACACACAGACCGATCCGCGCTTGGCGGTGATCGCCGCGTACGGTGCGATGCAGCGGGCGCTTGGCGAACGCGGCGTCGTGCGCTCGCCGGCCGAGGCACCGCGCGAGTACCTTCAGCGGGCGCTGATGGCGAGCCGGGCCACCGAGCGCGAGGCGAGAACACTGACCGGGCTGTTCGAGGAGGCTCGGTATAGCACGCACCCAATTCCCGAGCGCGTTCGCGCGGCGGCCCTTTCCGCGTTGCGCTCGCTGCAGCGTCGCCTGCAGACGGAGGGTGCGACATGAAGCTGCTGGCGGAGGTAGGCCTGGTCGTGTTGGCGGGCATCGTGGTCGTCGTGTGTGTGTCGCTCCTGCCGGACGCGCGGCCGACTAGGCGGCGGCGGGTGGCGCCGCCGGCGCCGGAGCGGCCCGATCAGCTGGTAGCGCTCGAGCGACTGGTGGTTACCGCCGGGACCAGCGCGGTCCACGTGCACGCCTATCTGCGCCCCTTGCTCGTCGAGATCGCCTCCCGACGTCTCGCCGGCCGAGGTCAGACGCTCGAGCGGATGCCGGACACGACCGCGCGCGAGCTGCTTGGGGATCGTCTGTGGGACATCGTCCGGCCGGATCGTCCGTTCCCCGAGGATCGGCAGGGGCCGGGAGTGGCGCCGCAGGAACTGCGGGCGATGCTGGGGGTGCTCGAGCGGCTGTGAGTGGCTCACTCGCCCCTCGAACGCCCGGCCTGTTCGCGCTGGCGGCGGCCGGCCTGATCGCGGCATTGGCCAGCGGTCGGCCCGAGCTCGCGCTGCTCAGCATGCCGTTCCTCGTGTTTGCCGGCGCCGGGCTCATCCTGGCCCAGGAGCCGCGCCTGGCAGCCGACATCGAGCTCGACCGGACGCGCCTGCTCGAGGGGGAGGCGGTCGTCGCGACCGTGCGATTGCGAAACGACGGATCCGACAGCGTGCAGGTGGAGCTGGCGCCGGTGCGCAGCCGAAACCTGGCCCTCGATCCCGCGGGCGTGGTGGCGCTGGACCTGCCGTCTGGGGCGGTGGCCCAGGTCGCATTCGCCGCACACCCACGGCGTTGGGGAGCCCACTCGGTTGGCCCGCTGGTCGTGCGCGCTCGGGATCGGCTCGGCGTGACGACGTGGGCGGGGCGGCTCGGCCGGCGGCTGGATGTGCGGGCGTTCCCGCGTGAGCAGCGGCTGCGAGAGCTGGTAGCGCCCATGCGTACTCAGCCGTTCCTCGGCACCCACGTCGCCCGGGCCCGCGGTGAAGGCATCGAGTTCGCGGACATTCGGCCGTTCCGGGTGGGCGACCGCGTGCGGCGGATCAACTGGCGGGCAACCGCGCGGCGCGGCGCGCCGCAGGTGAACGAGCGCCATCCCGAGCACTCGAGCGATGTCGTGTTGCTCCTCGACACGTTCGAGGAGGCGCGCGACCAGGCCGGGGGCACGCTGGACTCCGCGGTGCGGGCCGCCGCCGGGCTGGCCAGAGCGCATCTGGCTCGGCGCGACCGGGTCGGGCTGGTCGACTTCGGCGGCACGCTGCACTGGCTGGAACCGGCGTTCGGGATCACGCAGCTGTACCGCATCATCGACGCGCTGCTGGCCAGCGACATCGCGTTCAGCTACGCGTGGCGGAACGTCGACAGCATCCCGCTTCGGGTCCTGTCACCCGGAGCCCTGGTCCTCGCAATCTCGCCGCTGCTCGACAAGCGCTCGGTCGCCTTGGTGACGGGCCTGCGCAGACGAGGATGCGACCTCACCGTCATCGAGGTCTCCCCGCTGGATCACATCTCTCCCGGGCGGTCCGCCGCGGACAACGTGGCCTACGAGTTGTGGCGGCTTCAGCGGGAGGCCCTGCGCGCCCGCCTGCAGTCGCTCGGCATCGGCGTCGCGGTATGGGAGCGCGACGGCGGCCTCGGACCCGCACTCGAGGGGGTGAACACGTTCCGACGCTCCGTCCAGCACGCCGTGCCCGTTTAGCCGCGGCACTCGCCGCGAGCGCCCTGGTAGTGAGCCTCGCGGCGCTCGTGATCTCCGATGCGGGCGGGGCAAGCCAGGTGGCCTGGCTCGGCGCCGGCTTGGCAGCGGTGTTCCTGGCGGCGGGAGTCGTGGGCGGCTCGTTCACGACGGTGCACGCGGCAATCGCGCTCCTCGGCACGATCTTCCTGCTGCGCCAGGACACCCGGCTGCTGCTGGCTGCGCCCTACGGTGCGGGCCTGTTGCTGATCGATGACCTGGCTGCCCAGACGATTGAGCTGAGCGGGGTCAGCCAGATCGAGCTCGCGGTGATGGGCGCTCGCATCCGGGCGGTGCTCGTGGTCGCCGCGATCGGCGCCTGCGCCTCTGCCGCCGCTGCGCTCGCGGTGACGGCCGCGCGGGGACGCTCGGTGGCCCTGACCGCGCTCGGTGCCCTGGCCGCGGTGGCGGCGTTCGCCGCGATCGTCCGGCCGCTGCGGCGCCGCTACGGGACGGCCGCCACAGCGGAGCCCGCCGCCGCGCCGGCCGCGCCTGACGAGATCCGTGATGGCGCTGACGGAGGCGCTCGACCGGAGGCTGCGCGATGAGCGCTGAATCCCTCCACGGGCACCGCTTCGAGAGCATCCCGTTCGATCGCTCAGACGTCGATTGACGCGGGCTTCTACGCGCGGCGGCTCGACACCGTGCTGTTGCTGCGCGCCCAGCGGGAGCCGGACGGCCGGCGCACGTTCAGCCTGATCGAGGGGGAGCCGCTGCCGACCAGCTATGGCGAGGACTTCTACCGCCGGGTCCTCGGCGACGCCGAGGTAGCCCACGCCGCCGTCGAATCAGGGCACTGATGCGCAAGTCATCCGGACGCACGCTCGTCAAGCCATCGCCGGATGCCCGAGTGGAGCGGCAGGTTGTGCATGTCGCGCTCGGTAAACCAGCCAGTGGCGTCCGTCTCCTGCACCGCGTACGCGTCGAACGGCGCATCGACATCGGCGATGATGATGTGAAACAGCCAGCCGGCGCCGCAGTCCTGCACCTCCTCGGCGGCGACGCGGTAGGCGGGCGGCTGACCGACCTCCTCAATCGTCTCCCGGCGGGCAGTCTCCTCCGGTGTCTCGCCGTCCCTGATCGCACCACCGGGAATTCCCCATGTGGCCGGTTCATCGACCGAGCGCGACCGCAGCGCGAGGAGGTAGCGGGGTTCGCCGTCGGCCGTCTGGTAGTGCAGGAGCAGGCCGGCGCCGCCGTTCGCGCCCCAATGCACGTGATCAAGCGCGCAGATCGTCCAGCGCTCTCCGGAAGCGGGTCGCGCGGCGGAGGGCATCACTCGAGATCCGACCCGTCAGCTCGAGTGGCGTCCCCGCGTGGGCTCCGGCGAACGAACAGCCGGCACGGATCGCCTCGTGAGAGATCGGCCTTGTGCGGCCGGAACAGTTCCATGCCGACCCTCGGATGGCGGCAGAAGCCGAGAATCTCGTAGCCCGAATCATCGGTGAATGGAGGCTGCTCAGCCTGAAAGTAGAAGCAGTAAGGACACTGCGCAGGCAGGTATGGCCAGCTTCCGCTCGTCACGGAGCGTCGGTGCTGTCGTGGTCAGGATGATTGCTCTCGGCGGCGGTCGTCGTGCGGCGGCGAACGAGCAGGATCACCGGGATCGCGGCGAGCTCGGCGAGGACTGCGAAGATGACGACCGCGCCGAGGGAGACGTTGAACAGCGCGCCGATTGCGACGCTGCCGAGAAACCAGGCGATCCCGTAGGCGCCGGTGAACAGTCCGTAGGCGGACGCTCGTCGGTCCGGTGAGACCATTGGCGCGACGACGGCGGGGATGATCGACTCGTGCACACCCATCCCGAGCCCCCACAGACATACGCCGACGAGGCTCGCCCAGAAGCCTCCGAGAAAGGCCAGCGGTGCGTAGGCGGCGGACACGAGCGTCAGCGGGACGAGGATCCCGATGCCGTGACGGTCGAACATGCGGCCGAGCACCAGCGAGCCGGTTCCACTCACCGCCATCGCCGCGGCATAGAAGACCGGCGTGAGATCGGCATGGACGGTGCCCGAGCGCTGGAAGTGAAACGCGATGAGTGGGAAGTCGGCGAAGCCCACGGCCACGAGCGCGGCTCCCGCCAGGTAGATCCAGAACACGCTCGGGAGGCCCTCGGTGCTGACGTGCGCCGGGCCCGCCGCGAGGTCCTGGGGGCGTGGATAGAAGAACCGCGCAACCGCTAGGAGCAAGAGCGTGATCGCGGCGGGCGCCGCGAGCGCTGCGAAGGCGGTCTTGTAGTCGTGGTGGCTGGTTGCGATCACCAGCGCGACCAGCAGCGGGCCGAACATCGCTCCGAACTGGTCCAGCGCCTCGTGGACCCCGAAGCCCCACCCGTACCCCAGCTCCCTGGCTGCGTGCGAAAGCATGGCGTCGCGTGGTGGGTTGCGGGTCGCCTTGCCCACGCGCTCGAGGATGATCAGCACTGCCGCCACCTGCCAGCTCCCCGCGAGCGCGAGCAGCGGCACCACCGACATCTGCAGGATGTAGCCGCCGATCGTGATCGGCCAATATCGGCCGGTGCGATCCGCGCCGCGGCCCGAGAACAGGCGCAAGCCATAGCCCAATAACTCTCCGAAGCCGGTGACCACGCTGATCGCCAGTGCGCCCGCACCCAGCAGCCCGAGGTACTGGCCGATGATGCTGCGCGAGCCCTCGTAGGTGAAGTCGGCGAAGAAGCTCATCACGCCGACGATCAGCACGAACTTCACTGCCGGCGAGAGGCGCGCGGCTGCGACGCGCTCGTCCCCGGCGCCAGGAGTCAGGTCATCGGGGGAGCGGGATAGGGTCGGCTCCATCGAACTCCTCGGTCGGCGAGAGCAGTCAGACCAGAGGCCATCAGCCCGAGGGCGGTTACGCGCGGAGCCTCATCGCGCCTACGGCACGATAGCGGTGCCGGTGGACCCGACGAAGCGCCGCCCGCGGCGGTTAGGCGCCCTGCACGTCACCTTCGGTTAGGCTATTTCCTGAGCGATGAGGCTCGCTCAGAACGCGGCGACCCGCTGATGGCCTCTAGACCGAGTTCAACGCGGAGGTCCTCATGCAGTCCCGGTCACGTGTTCCGGAAGAGCCGCTCGGCAGGCCCCGCCCGCGGGCGTTCGTAACCGGCAGCGGCGCCGACGACGAGCCGGCCGCGGGTGCGCTTGTGTGCCTTGGCTTCTACCGGGACCGGTGGGAGGCCTCCGCTTGACCCTGTCGATTGCGATCCCGGGGCGCGCCGAGCTCAGGCTCGAGCACTTGATCCTCGACGTCAACGGGACGCTGACCAATCGTGGAGTGCTGTCGACGGCGTTTCGGAGAGGCTCGAGCGCCTGGGCGACCTGCTCGAGATACGGCTGGTCTCCGCCGACACGTTTGGGACCCTCGAATTGATCGCCGAGCGCCTCAAGGTCGCAGCGGTGCGAGCGGTCAGCGGGGAGGACAAGCTGCGCGTGCTCGAGGAGCTGGGGCGCGAACGGTGCGCGGTAATCGGAAATGGGGCGAACGACGTGCCGGTGCTCGAGGCGGCCGCCCTCGGGCTTGTCGTGCTCGGGCCGGAAGGTGCGAGCACCGCCGCGCTGCGCTCCGCTGACGTGGTGTGCGCCTCCACAGTCGCCGCGCTTGATCTGCTCCCCGACCCGATGGCACTGTCCGCGACGCTGCGAGCGTAATCCCGATGCACTGGTGCTACTCCTGCTACGCGGTGAATCCTCGACCGGCCGGCCCATGCGTCCGCTGCGGGCAGCCCGTCGAGGCTCCTCCCGGGATGACGTTCGACGATCAACTGGTGTGGGCTCTGGGGCATCCGGACGGCGATCGGGCCGTCCTTGCGGCCCAGTCGCTGGCGGTGCGTCAGGTCCGGTCGGCGCTTCCGGCGCTGCGGAGGGTGGTCGACGAGGATCGGGATCCGTTCCTCGCGGTGGCAGCGCTGCGGAGTGCGATTGCGATCGCTGGGCGCAATGAGCTTCGCGACTGGCTTGAGCAGTTGGCCCAGAGCGATTCGTTCATGATCCGTGAGGAGGCACAGCGGGCACTCACGTGAGTGCTCTCAAGCAAGGAACGAGCTCACAGCTCTCGACGCCGCCCGCTCGGGGACCGCTGTTCAAGGCCTGCCGGCTCAGAACAGCCCAACCGTGCGCCCCTCGGCGTCGATGTCGACGCGCGCGGCTCCCGGGGTCTTGCCGAGCCCGGGCATCTGGGTGATCTCGCCGCACAGCGGGACGAGCCAGCCGGCGCCCGTGTACGCGCGGATGTCTCGCACGGGCAGTGTGAAGTCCTCCGGGGCGTTCAGCAGCGAGGCGTCCGCAGACAGCGAAAGATGGGTCTTGGCGATGCACACCGGGAGCCCTGCCAGTCCGTCGCGAGTGAACTGCATGAGCTTCTGCTCGGCCTGGGGATACCAGTACACGTCTTTCGCGCCGTAGACGCGGTGCGCGACGGCTTCCACCTTGTCCTGGATCGGCTCGTCGTCGCCGTAGAGGTGGTGGAATCCGGAACGCGCCTCGGATGCCCGAACGACCGCCTCGGCCAACTCGGATGCCCCAGCTCCTCCCCGCGCGAATCCGTCGTTCACGCAGGCCGCGAACGCGCCGGCAGCGACTGCCAGGCGTGTGAGGAGCTCGATCTCCTCATTCGCGTCGCCCGCTCGCCGGTTGATCGCGACCACAGCGGGGACGCCGAACGCGTTGATGATCCCGAGGTGCCGTCGCACGTTCGCCATGCCGACCTCGATCGCGTTCAGCCTGGCGCGAGGATCGGCGGGTGCATCCTCGGCAAGGCCGCCGTGATGGCTGACGGCGCGGGCCGAGATCACCAGCACCGCCACGGCGGGCGTCAGGTTCCCCACCCTGCAGACGAGGTTGAAGAACTTCTCCAGTCCCATGTCCGAGCCGAAGCCGCACTCCGTGACCGCGTACTCGCCGAGCCGCAGCGCGACCAAGTCCGCGACGAGCGAGTTGTTGCCGTGGTCGGTGATCCCGAGCGGCCCGCAGTGCACCAGCGCGGGTTGCCCCTCGAGCGTCTGCACCAGGTTGGGCTTGAGGGCGTTCTTGAGCAACACCGCCATCGCGCCGGCGGCGCGGAGATCCTCGGCCGTCACCGGTTTGCCGTCCTCGCGCGAGTAGCCCGCGGTTATCCGGCCGAGCCGCGCGCGGAGATCGGGCAGATCACGCGCGACGGCCGTGATCGCCATGACCTCGGATGCCGCGGTGATATCGAATCCGGTCTCCCTCGGGTAGCCATTCGCTTTCCCGCCGAGTCCGATCGTGATCCTACGTAGCGTGCGGTCATTCATGTCCACGGCGCGGCGCCAGGGGACCCGCAGCCCGTCGATGTCATGCGGGTTGCCATGCAGGAGGGATGCGTCGATCATCGCCGCGAGGAGATTGTTGGCCGCTCCGATCGCATGGATGTCGCCGGTGAAGTGGAGGTTCAGTTCCTCCATCGGGACCACCTGGGCCCGGCCACCGCCCGCGGCGCCCCCCTTGATCCCAAATACCGGGCCAAGTGATGCCTGCCGGAGGCACGCGACCGCTCGCCTGCCGATGCCGGCCAGCCCGTCGGTCAGGCCGACGACGGTCGTGGTGTTGCCCTCGCCGCCCCTGGTGGGGGTCATCCCGGTGACGCACACAAGCTTGGCGTTCGAGGCCGGCTCGACCCGATCGAGCAGCGAGAGGGAGATCTTCGCCTTGTAGCGTCCGTACGGTTCGACTTCATCGGTGCCCAGGCCGATCCGCTCGGCGAGCTCTCGAATGGGGAGCAGCTGGTGCCGCTGGGCGACCTCGAGGCTGCTACTCATGCCGCCGGGGAGTCAGGCGACGGGCGATGTTGTCGAGCTGGCGCGATGAAGATCTCCACTGATCCGCAAGCCATCGGGCAGAGGCCATCAGCGGGCATCCCGCGGTCCGAGCGAGCCTCATCGCTCGCCACGATCCTATCCGTTCGGAGGCCCCAGGCGGCCGGCTCGCGGGGCAGCGGCGCTGGCCGGGCCCCCCGCTATATTGGCTCGTCGCTGCAGTATGGGCGATGGAGTTCGCCCGGTCGCTTGGCCGAACTGCCTTCGGGCTGATGGCTCCTACGCACACCGCGTTGACACGCCCGCGTAGGAGTTCGAGCTCTAGAAGTCATGCTGCCGCCATGGGGAGTTCAGGTCTGCCAGGTACTGGCCCTGCTCGTGTTTGCGCCGCTGATCAGTGGCGTGATAGCGAAGGCTGAGGCGCGGGTCCAGTGGCGGACGGGACCGTCGGTCCTCCAGCCCTACTACGACATCTGGAAGTTCTTCCGCAAGGAGTCGGTGCGTCCCGAGACGGCGTCTCCGTTCTTCGAGGTGGCGCCGCTGATCGCGTTCGCCTCGTACTGCTCGATCGCGCTGCTGATTCCCGTGTTGACGAACTTCCCGCTCCCGCTGGGAACCGCGGGCGACATCCTCGGCGGGGCACTGCTGTTCGGCCTGGCCGGGTTCGTGACCGCGCTCGCCGGCGTCGACTCGGGCTCGGTGTACGCCGCACTTGGCTCGAGTCGCACCCAGTCGGTGGCGACGCTGGTCGAGCCCACGTTGATCTTCGTGTTCTTCACAGTGGCGCTGGTCACAGGGACGGATCTGCCGTACGCGCTGAACGCGACGCTCGCCCACTCCTCGTCGGAGTACTTCCGCCCCAGCCACCTGCTGGCCGCGGCCGCGTTCTTCGCGATGCTGCTGGTCGACACCGGGCGGGTGCCGATCGAGAGCCAGGGGTCGACGCTCGAGTTCGGGATGATCGACGAGGCGCGGCTGTTCGAGCACTCGGGACCGTTGCTGGCATTGTTCCGATGGGCCTCGACGATGAAGCAGTTCCTGCTCTACGTCGTGTTCCTGAACGTGCTCGTCGTCCCGTGGGGCTTGGCGAGTGATCGCTCCGTCGGGTCGGTGGCGGTCGCTCTCGGCTGGCTGCTCGTGAAGATGGTCGGGCTCGGGCTCGTGATGGTGGTGATCGAGTCGAGCTTCGCGAAGCTCCGGCTGTTCCGGATCCCCGACTTCATGGGCGCCGGGTTCGTCCTGTCGGTCCTGGCGATCCTCGTCTTCTACCTCGCGAACGGCTGACCGGAGCGATGCACGCCGCGCCTCACTACGACTTCGTGCACGCCACCGCGGCGATCATCGCGATCCTCGCGCTGCTCAGCGGGCTGACGCTTCTGCTGGTCAAGCAGGTGCACGAACAGGTGCGCGCATACGCCGTTCAGTCGGTGTTCGCCGCCGGCTATACGCTGCTGGTCGGGATCGACCGCGTCGATGCGGCGCTGATCGTCCTGGCGGTCTGGACGGCGTTGATCAAGGTGATCGTGATCCCGATCGCGATCGACCGAGCGGTGACCAGGCAGGTGTCCGAGCACGAGGTACCGCTAGTGGTGCAGGTGCCGATGTCGCTGCTGATTGGGGTGACACTCGCCGGACTCGCCTACTGGTCGGCCTCGGCGCTCCCCATCCACGGGGCGCTGCTGCCGTCGCCCGCCCTCGGGATGCCGCTCTCGCTCGTGCTGATCGGGTTCTTCTTCATGATCACCCGCCAGAACGTGATCAGCCAGATCGTGGGCCTGCTCACGCTCGAGAACGGGGTGTTCCTGGCCACCGTGGCAATCGCCCCTGGGCTTCCGTTTGCGATCGGGTTCCTCCTGCTGCTCGACCTGCTGCCGGCAGTGGTCTTCTACGGCGTGTTCGCACGGTTGATCGCGGCCCGCGCCAAGACCACGAGCATCGAGGACATGGCAGTGCTGCGGGGCTGATGGCGGTCTGGCTCCTGATCATGTTGGCGCTCCCGCTCGCCGCGGCGGCGGCCGGCGCCGCGATCGGCGATCGGCCCGTCAGCGGCTGGCTGTCGGCGGTGGCCGCGGTCGGCTCGTTCGCCGCCGCGCTGGTGGTCGTATTCGCTTATCACGTCGTTCGCGGACGGGACGCGCTCGACAGTGTGTTCTTCCTGGACGGGCTGAGCGGCGTGTTCCTGATCGCGGTCGCCTTCGTGTATGCGGTTGTTGCGCTCTACTCCGTCGGGTACCTGCTCCCGGGCATCGGACACGTGCGGCTGCGGCGCTGGTACTGGGCACTGCTCAACCTGTTTGGCCTGGCGCTGCTGGCCACCCCGGTAATCGCCAATCTCGGGGTGCTGTGGGTCGCGGTCGAGCTGACGACAGTGGTCAGTGCGCTGCTCGTGACCAGCGAGGGTTCAGATCAATCGCTCGAGGCCGGCTGGAAGTACATCGTGATCGGCTCGGCCGGACTCGCCGTCGGCCTGCTCGGAATCGTCGTGATCTACGCCGCCGGCGTCCCGACCCTCGGCGATCACTACACGCCGACCTACAACACGCTGGCGCACGCTGCCCCGCATCTGAATGGGTCGCTGGTACGCGCCGGGTTCGCGTTCGTGCTGGTCGGATTCGGAACCAAGGTGGGACTGGTGCCAATGCACGCGTGGCTACCCGACGCCCATTCCGAGGGCCCGAGCCCGATCAGCGCGATGCTCTCCGGAGCACTGCTCGCCGCGGCGCTGTATGCGGTGCTTCGAATGGGCGCGATCGCGCAGCTGGCGGTCGGCCCGACGTACGTCCACGTGCTCCTGCTCGTGTTCGGCGCGTTGTCGCTGGTGCTGGCGGCGCTGTTCACGCTGCGTCAGACGAACTACAAGCGGCTCCTCGCGTACTCCTCGATCGAGCACATGGGCATCGTTTCGCTCGGCGTCGGGATCGGCGGTCCGATCGCGGCGTACGGAGCGTTCTTCCACGTGCTCGTGCACGCCGCCGGTAAGACGCTCGCGTTCTTCGGGGCGGGCGACCTCGTCAGTCGGTACGAGACACGGGAGGCCGGTGGGGTCCGGGGAGTGATCCGAGCGGCGCCGTTCACCGGAGTCATGGTGCTGCTGGCGGCGCTGGCCATCACCGGCGTGCCGCCGTTCGGGATCTTCGCTCTGAGCTCTTGATCGTCAGGGGCGGCTTCTCGGAGTCACGGTATGCGCTCGCCGGACTGCTCGTGGTGTTCGCCAACGTCGCGTTTGTCGGCGTCTACCTGGTGTTCCATCGGATGGTGCTGTCCGGCGGCGAGGCAACCCCGGGCGATCGGAGTCGCGTCGGCCGCCCGGAGCAGCCGCTGATGGCGGTGGCGATGATTGTGAGCCTGACCGTGGTGCTGGTGCTCGGCGTCTGGATTCCCGCCCCACTGGACCGCCTGCTCCATGGAGCGGTGACGGTGATCGGCGGACGGTTGTGATCGCGCTCGAGGATCGCACGGTCGACGCGAGCTCCCTCGCGACTGAGCTCGAGCGGCTGGGCGGCCGGTTGATGATGCTGTTCGCCACCGCTTCGGCCGACGGAGGGCGGGAGCTGTGTGCGCTCGTCCGGGCTCACGATGCGGTGATCAGCCTGCGCGCACGGCTGCGGGGGGACGCGTACCCCGCGGTCACCCGGTTCGTTCCGGCCGCGCACTGGTTCGAGCGCGAGATTCACGATCTGCACGGCATCACACCGCAGGGGCATCCGCGTCTCGAGCCGCTCGTGACACACGCCCCGGACGAGGGCGACGTGAAGCTGTTCGGGGAGGAGGATGTGGGGCCCACCCATCGTGGCGCCGAGCGGCTGGCCGGACCCGGCGTGTTCGTGATCCCCTACGGCCCGGTGCGCTCGGGCGTTTTCGAATCGGCCCAGTTCCTCGTCCAGACGGGTGGTGAGGACGTCGCCTACTGCGCACAGCGCCTGTTCTTCAAGCGACGCGGCGCCGAGCGGCGAATCTGCGAGGTTCCGCTCGAACTCGCCGTGCTCGTCGCCGAGCGGGTATCCGGCACCTCGAGCATCGCCCATGCGCTCGCGTTCTCGCACGCGGTCGAGTCGTTGGCTAATACCGAGGTCCCGCCGCGGGCTCAGGCGATCAGGCGGATCCTCGCCGAGCTCGAGCGCCTGTACAACCACCTCGAGGCCACAGTGCGCGAATGCGAGGACGCCTCGCTGTCGGTAGCGCAAGCGCAGTTCGCCGCGCTCAAGGAACGCCTGCACAGGCTCGCCGGCGCCGTCGCCGGCAATAGGTACCTACGCGGAACGGTCGTCCCCGGCGGGACGCGCGTCGACCTCGACCAGAGGGCCGTCGACCTGATTGCGGCCACGATGTCCGAGTGGGAGCGCGAATGGCGACGCGTGCTGGCGCTGCTCCTGCGCACCGACTCGTTTCTCGATCGGCTGGTGAGCACGGGTCCGCTGTCCGAGGAGGACGCTCGCGACTTCGCCTGCGTGGGGCCGGTGGCACGGGCATCCGGCATCGACCTCGATACCCGGCGCGATCTCCCCTACGACGGCTATCCCGCGTTCGATGTGGCGCACCACGCCGACGGGGACGCGATGGCGCGGATGGAGGTCCGCTTCCAGGAAGTGGAGTCCTCGCTCGAGCTGATTCGCGACGCGATGGGGTCGCTTGCTTCGGGAGCGACGCACTCCGAGATCGGCCGGCTCGTTCATGGTGCGGCGCTCGGCGCGGCCGAATCGCCCCGCGGCGAGACGCTCTACTGGCTCGAGCCCGACGGTGACAGCGGACTGCGGTTTTGCAAGTTGCGCGCCGGCTCGTTCGTCAACTTCGGAATCTTCAACCGCGTCTTCGATTCCCAGGTGCTCACGGATTTTTCGTTCATCGAGCACAGCCTGGGGCTGTCCCCGGCGGGGTGTGACGCATGATCCGCTGGTTCCTGCGCGGCGTTACCCGGCCGCGCGTCACTACCTGCTACCCGCGCGAACCGGAGCCGCCGCCCGTCGGCTTTCGCGCGCGGGCGTCGCTCCCGTCCGAGGCGGTCATCGACGAAGCGGCCCGGCGTGTGGCGGCCATCTGCCTGCCTGGAGCCCTGTCTGTGGAGCCCGACGGCGCGCTCGCGCTCGACGAGAAGCGCTGCATCGGCTGCGGGCTGTGCGCGCACGCGCTGACGATGGACGCAGGCTACGAGTTGGCGCGACTGGGCAGCTCGCCTGTGTCGTTATCGCCATCCTTTCGCCGTTCGTTGCATATCCGGCACGTCGACACCGGTTCGGACGGCGCTGTGGAGCAGGAAATCGCGGCCCTGCTGAACCCCTACTACGACATGCAGCGCCTCGGCCTGTTCTTCACCGCCAGCCCGCGACACGCCGACATCCTGCTGGTCACCGGGCCAGTGACCGCGCCGATGGAGGAGCCGCTGCGGCGCGCTTACGAGGCAATGCCCGAGCCACGCGTGGTCGTGGCTGCGGGCACCGATGCCTGCAGCGGCAGCATCTGGACCGAGCCCGAGGTGCTCGGGGGCGTCGACCGAGTCCTGCACGTCGACGTCTACATCCCGGGGGACCCCCCGACGCCGATCGCGCTGCTGCACGGACTCCTGCTTGCGTCAGGCCGCGCGGGGGAGGCCTCGATGCCCGTCAAGAAGAGCGCGGCATGAGCGCGCTCGCGGTGCTCGTGATCGTGGGAACCGTCGGATTGCTGGCGGCGGCGCTTCCGACGCGCTTCGCGGCGCACGCGGGTGTCGGTGCCTCGCTCGTGCTTGCCGCCGCGGGCTTCGTGGCCGTGTTCGGTGAGCCGCTGGTGTGGCAGCCGTTTCATTGGTTTGGCCTGGGGCGCGGTGGGGTGCAGGTTGATCAGCTCGCCGGCCTGTTCCTGATCCTGGCCGGTGGCGTGTCGGCCCCGCTGTTCCTGGCTGCGGCTTCAGAAGGTCCACGCACGGCGCGGGCGCTGCGTCCCTTGCTGGTGCTGTGCGTCGTCGGGGTGATCGTGGTCGACAACGTGTTCGAGTTCCTGATCCTGTTCGAGCTCACGGTCGTGGCGATCTATGCGCTGATCAGCGTTCGCTATCAGGATCCGAGCGCGAGGCGCGCCGCCGCGCTGACGCTGACGCTCGCGAAACTGGGCGGGGGGGCGGTCCTCGCGGGGCTCGTCTTGCTCGGTGTCGAGGCGGGCAGCTTCTCGTTCGAGACGCTGGCCCACACCGGTCCCGGGCTCTCTTCCGCGGTGCGCGGCGTCTGCTTCGGATTGCTGTTCGTGGGATTCGGGGTGAAGGCGGCACTGATCCCGCTCCAGACGTGGCTGCCGGGGGCCTACGGCGAGGTGGACGCCGACAGCTCGGGCTTCGTCGCGGCGGTGTCGCTCAACGTCGCGTTCTACGCGATGCTGCGAGTCTGGTTCGGGTTCCTCGGTCACCCGGCGGTGTGGTGGGCCGTGGTTGCGCTGCTGGTCGGCGCGCTGACCGCCCTGATCGGGATCCTCGGCGGCGTGCTCCAGCGCGAGTTCCGGCAGTTCGTCGCCTACTCGTCGATCGAGAACTCCGGCCTGATCGTCACCGATCTCGGTCTGGCGCTGATGGGAAAGGCCCAGCACCGTCCGGGTCTGGTCGGCGTCGGCCTGATTGCGGCGGCGTTCCAGATCACTGCGCACAGCCTCGCCAAGGGCGGGCTGTTTGCCGCCGTCGCGGCGGTCGAACACAGCACCGCAACGAGTGACATGGAGCGGCTCGGAGGTCTGTACCGGCGGCTGCCGGTCGCGGCGATCGCCAGCCTGTTCGGCGGCGCGGCGCTTGCGGCGCTCCCGCCGTTCAGTGGCTTCGTGTCCGAGTGGCTTGGGCTCGAGGCGCTGATGCAGGGGTTTCGGGTCAGCGGGACCGGCTCGCACCTGGCGATCGCGGTATCGGGGGCGCTGGTCGCTCTGACCGCCGGCCTCGCCGCGCTCGCCTTCGTGCGGGCCACGGGCATGACGTTCCTCGGGATGCCGCGCGACCGGTCGATCCACCCGCGGCCGGAGGCCAGACCCGCGAGATGGGGGATGGGCCTGCTCGCGCTCGCCTCGCTCGCGGTCGGCATCGCCGCGCCGTGGGTAGTGAAGGTGCTCGAGCACGGGCTCGCGCCGGTCGGCGGGGCCACCGCGATCGGCCACATCAGCCAGCCGGGGTGGCTGATCGAGCCCGGGTATCAGGGCTTCGCGAGCATCAGCCCGACCGTGTTGGCGCTCACGCTGACCGGGTTCGCCCTCGGCGCCGCCTGCCTTCGCTACCTGGCCAGCCTTCGTCGCGCGCGGCGCGTCCCGGTGTGGGCGTCAGGGGTGGCGGTCTCCGGACGGCGCGTCCAGTACACGCCGATCGGCTACGCGAACATGGTGAGGGTGATCTTCAACGTCGTGTACCGCGTGCGGACGCAGCTGCGCAGCATCGGCGATCAGCGCTTCCCCGAGCGACTGAGCATGATGCGCGCCGAACCCCGCCTGTTCGATCCCGGCTGGCTCTACAAGCCGATCACCGGCGCGTTCACCCGCGCGGCCGAGCTCGTGCGCAATATCCAGGCCGGACCGCTTGGCCTGTACCTGCTGTATCTGATGCTGGCCTTCATCGCGCTGCTGGTGATCGCGCCACGGCTCGGCTAGGGCGACGGGGGCCAGCCCGAGGTCAGGTGCAGGGCCCGGCGCCACGCATCGTCCTCCGCTCCGGTCTTCACGCGCTCTCTCAGCTCGTGCAGCAGCCTGCCCGCCGCGCGCCGCTGTACCTCGAGGATTAACTGGCGGTCCTCGGCTGTCGCCGCGACAGTCCAGGTCAACTCGAAGTGCTCGAAGCACAGCCCGGGTGAGGCTTCGAACGTCTGCCGTCGCGCCGGCGTCGTCGCCAGGTCATCGAGGAGGTACTGCGCGTTCACGCGCGGGAGCTCGTCGCGATTGGCACACGCGGGACATGGCTCTCGGCGGAAGTCATCCCCGGCTCTCACCGACTCCAGGTCCTCGACGATGCCCGCGAACGTGTCAGCGAACATCGTGCTGATCGCGAGCGT